>Ga0209453_1000013_pt1 | contig 21455 bp, 22 predicted proteins | sample WorMetulBAHAMAS1_FD_187397 | JGI IMG/M metagenome (GOLD analysis project Ga0209453, IMG submission 187397) | Marine gutless worms symbiont microbial communities from Max Planck institute for Marine Microbiology, Germany - Olavius ullae BAHAMAS.1... | ecosystem: Host-associated > Annelida >...
GGTAGGAAGGCACGGCATACGAGGTAGGAAGGCACGGCATACGAGGTAGGAAGGCACGGCATACGAGGTAGGAAGGCACGGCATACGAGGTAGGAAGGCACGGCATACGAGGTAGGAAGGCACGGCAATTTATCGAGATTTATCTTTATTTTTCAACTAGTTACGACAACACAATATTTTTGCTAATATATATATAATATATCTCTAATAACGCTTGGGCCTGTGGATAACTTCCACCTCAAACCTGTCACCCACAGCTACAACAATTTGTGGCCTACCCGCGGGGACTCACATTCAATACAAGGCACAATGAGGAACCACCCATCACAAAAACCCCGTAGAGGAGGACTGATTTTTCCAAAAACTCTCAAAACCCTCCGCTTAGAAGCCGGGCTATCGCAGAATCAACTCTCCTACAAAATAAAAGTCTCTACCGCAACCATTTCACGGTGGGAAAACAACTCATTCAGTAGAATATCGAGGCACAGCCTGAAAAAGCTAGCCAAAGTATTCAATATCTCCGTCGAAGAACTCCAATTAGATACAAAGCCTAACAAAAAAACAAAGCAACTTATTCCCAGTAAGCTGAGGACAACAAGATTGCAAACAGGGCTCACTCAAAAAGAGCTCGCAGAAAAAACTGGCATCTCGTACCCCCATATTTCATATTTAGAACGGAACCCCTTTGCCCATGCAAGCCAAGAAAACCTACAAGAAATATCAAAAGCACTAGAAAAACCAATAAGTAAATTCTGGGACAACCCCTACACAAACGAGGATTTCTCAGCGGACGAGCAGACCTTCATCCGAGCTTATAAACGATTCTACAAACCCAATCGATTAAAGCTGCTAGAGAAATTACAGGAATTTGAAGAAGAAAACGAAGGACCGTAAGGCAGAATCCTCCTCTAAAACCGCCACGACCTAAACTCCTACGCCTTAAACGCAAATTCCGTGGAGCGCTTCAAGTCTAAATTCCACATTGCCCTGGGCCAGGTACTGGCCTTCTATCCTCGCGCCAAGGTCGTCGGCGATCATCGCGGACTCACCCTACGCAACAGCCCACCACCCATCGCAAAAAAAACCTTCCCTGTGCATAACCCCCCGGAATAACTCAAGTTATCCACGTGTACTTGGGTGCTTAAACCGATATGTACCTATATCAACCGATATTTAGCACGCCAAACCTGTGGAAAAAACGGGACGCTCCGATGCCGACAGCCAGGAACTGGTCACAAGGTCTCCGTGTGGAAAACCGGGGAAATCGCTGCGCGAGCGTGTGGATACTTGCCTCCGGGCAAGTCCCCACACTTTCCGTGGACGGTGAGAGCCTAGAGCAGGCGCTGCTTGATGCCGGTCACGCCCGGCCCTATCGGGGTAGTCGTCGCTAGCCCTGGTGGCAGCCCCGTCCTTGAGGCTACCACCGGAGGGGCCTTTAGAGGCCCTGTAACGTTTTCTCTGCAGCTAACAGGCATTTCCTACCCACCACTGGAATCGCCCCATAGGTCCTTAGAGAGTGGCAAGCGCATGGACGCGCGCGCAGGCAGGGATGCCGAAGGCTATAGGGACATAGGAAGACGGGATCTGGGGGCCACCGACTGACATGATCCCGCTAGGCCAGCCTTCCGCTCAGGTCCTCATAGATCCCACCGTGGTCTCTTTTCTGTAGACGAATCCTTCGATCTATCCGACGACTTGTGCGTTGCGGGTACGGCTCCTAAGTTTTGGGTGGTGGGACTGGGGGTTGGTTTAACTGCCTAATTCTGAACTGATTTTCTAAATTTGATTAATGCCCGCCACTTAACCGGGGACTCCCCGACACTTATTTTTCGCTCCGAAGCGAGCAGCCCAACGAAGGGTCAATTTCCGGTGGATGTAGGCATAATTTCCGATCGGAAGATCGTTGCAGAGAGGCGTTTTAGCCCCCGATCGGCGGCAATTCAGCCGTGGCACGGATCTGGGGTAAGGAGCATCCGTTCGGCTTCCTCGATGAGCCGCTCTCTGGTCCAGTGCGGGTGGGCTTGTTTGAGTTCCAATGCCTTGATGTCCCGTCGTCGGCGATATTCCAGGTCGCCCGGTGGCGTGCGGTTCGTGTGGTTCGGTTTGCTGCTCAGCTTTCCGGTCAAGGCTTTCAGGGCCAATGCCAATTTGGGTTGTTCGGCGGTCTCCCGGTTCTTGGATTTTTTCGCTAGCCGCTTGCTGGCCTTGTCGCGTTCGCGTTTCAGCATACCCCCCAGGCCGAACAGAGCGAACAGGTGGCGGGATACGGCCTTGACGGCGGCTAGGCCCTTCCAGGAGCCATCAGGGAGGCGTTTGCGGGGTTGGGCAATGGTCACTAGCCCGGCGGCTTTCAGATCGGCCAGGGCGCGCTCTACGCGCTTCGGGGCCATGCCGGTTTGCTTGCCGATGTAGTCCACGGTAAGGCTCAAGAAACCATCCGGGGTGGGGATGCCGACCCGTAGGCTGGCCAGGTCCGTGTACTTGAGCAAGGCCATCAGCAAAAGCAGGCAGGTTTCCCGGCGCTCGCTGCGTTGCTGCCGCTCGCTACCGTTGGCTAGGTCCAGGGAGGGGATGATCTGGCGCGGATTATCGTAGTAGCTCTTGAGCCGAGCCATAAGCCGCGTAAGCACAAAGGGGATGCCGCCCTTGCCGGTCTTGGCTGGCTTCGGCAGCGTGAGCCTGGGGTTCTGCGGATCGTGCCCGCAGAAATTGCCGCCTAGGTTTTCACGCGGTGCGTAGGGCCTGCCCACGAGCGATCCCCAGCTTGGCAAACGGGGAGCGGGCAGTTGTTACTTCCCAAGTCCCCGTGATTGAGACCTTGCAACAGGGGATTCGAGCGGGTAGGATTTCCATCGACCGTTGCTGCCATAACACTGTTACGGTTACTTAACCCGCGTTGGGGAGGAGACCCCAGCGCGGGTTTCTCATTTATGCCTCGAAATTAGCGAGTGTTTCGGTTCCGGGCATCCCTTCCCGGTAATGGGTGATGACAGTAGTCTGTCAGACTACCACAGTACACGCCCATGCGTAATCCGCAGCCGTTTCCAATTTACCCTCGACGCTGTGCCCCATGGCGGCAGTCAGCGCGTGGCCTCTGAGCCACAAAGAGGCGTTCTAAGCCGTTTTCTCGGAGTACCCTAGCTTGTCCCACGACCCAGGGAAAGCCTCTACAGGCTTTTACGTGGCTAGCGCATCGATGCCTGGATTCTGTCAGGCAAAGCCCGGAGTCGCTTTACCGCTAGGGCCGTTTGCCGTTTGGGGTTTTTAGTGAAGAAATCGGACAGGTGAGTAGGGACGGTAGACGTGTTTAAGGGCTGCACACCCAAAACCAGACCTTTTAGCTCGGTGTTGCCCTCCCGCGTGTCCCACATATCCAAGAATTGCCACCGGCTGTTGTAGGTGCGATTGCCAAGCGAAGGGTCGGCTAGCCAGACGGTCGATTCGTCGATTCCCCGTAGCACGGATCGGTCTTGCGGTGCTCAAGGTACACGATTCCCGGCATCTTGAGCTTGGCTAACTGATCGTAGCTGGCGGAAACCCCAACGGCGCGGAAACCGAATTGCGACAAAGCACGCTGCATATCCTCAAATGAGGACATGGAGTCGCCCGTGCCCATGGCGGCTAATATTTGATCCTCGGTAACGGCCTGCCCGTAGTGCTCGTTGAGCACGGTTGCGAGGGATGCTGCGCCGCAAGAATAATCCAGGTCTTGCTTTACCACCCGCTCATCACGTAGTGCCTTCCAGCTTTTAATGCTAACCGACCCCAGCAGGGAATGGATGCTCAAATAGGTGCGCCCGTCTCCCGATTGTGCATTTATTGCGAAAAACAACAATATCGGGCACAAAACGGAGACGCTTTTAAATAGCATCGGCCTCTTCACTTTTTAAGTGAAAACCGATTAGCTCTTTCGGCGCGTTCTTTCCATATGATACATATTCTCTAAAAGGTGCATTTTCTTTGAAACCCTGAGTATTGATTTTGTAAGATACATGTTCATCTTCGTTTTTCATATACTCCGAAATTAACACTTCCTTGAAGACTATGGAAGATCCACCATTTATGGCCCGCAGAAAATCTGTCTCTGACTTTTTGTTTAAGATTCCGTATCTTATGCGTAGTAAACCGTCTAGTTCACGGAATAACTTGACCAGACAATCCGGCCTGTTTATTTTTATTAAAAAACCCCGGTCTGCGCGGTATGGAATAAGGCGAGAAAGGCCGGTTTTAATGCTTTTATTCGTTATTACATTTACGGGCAATTCGTCTCCTATACGTTTTATATCCTGTTTGCGTTTATATGTATAACCAGCCGCATAAACAACACGATCAGCCATTGATCCTAGCACCTTCTCCAAGCGTTTTAGCGCACGAAAGGCGCAGTCCGGGGTAATACTGGAAACTTCTTCCCCATGGAGGCTGGCATAGGGGTATCTGTCCCGTTTTTCTTCCACAAATTTTTGTGTCCCCTTTGTCCATAGTAAATCGCCTTCGGTACGAAAATCGCTAACGCAGAGAGGTTTAACTGCGGACCAAAAATTTTGGTCATCAACAGAGATTATAACCCTAATTACCTGTTTAACACCGTCCACGTGATCTTTAATAGCATGGGCGCGCAATTGATATTCAACATCTTTGAACCCCTCAAAAAACCAATCAGCCTCGTTTAGGAGGCCCTTGATGGTGTCGCCATCGGAATGCATATACCGATCAAGGTGTTTTTCGGCTAATTGCCTAGCATGAGCTTTGTTCATTTTGTTAGCACCAGAGTCATTGCACAAAGGCGCCGGGATACGTCCCGACTTCACTGATGTTTAGCGATGCGGGGGATGACTTCCCCACGGTATGGCCTTCCCTGCTGGGAGCCTATAATCCTCACCCGAGCCTTTAACCCCTTTACGGTAAATTGTGATTTGAAGATGGGGCCTATTCCCCTCCAAACGTCCCCATTGTTCTCTTGTAAAATAATGAGGTTTTCTATCGTAGTGGACCTTAAAGCGAACGGAGCGAAAATAGGTTATAGCCCGTTTGACCGTTACCCAACCATAACCTCCTTGCGTTTCTCCCATTTCTTTCTCGGAAAGCAACGCCAACTGCATTGGCTCTCCGTCCTGCTCAAACAGCAATTCGAGATCATGAGAGGACAGCATGTTTGGTTGCAGGGAAGGGACCGCTTGGGCCTGAACAGATACCCCCAAGAGCAGGGTTAATATTGACACGAACAGCGTTGATTGAACAGCTCTCATAGTTAAAACTCACATTACAGGTGGTTAGAAAGTATGCTGCCAATTGAGTTGCAAGGACGATCCACCGTTTCCCGATGCGTTCACCGTAAAGGTTGCCTGGGCAATGTCATCCTTTGACACGCCATAGCCGACACCCAACTTCAAATCGGTACTCGTGCGCCGGAAATCTTGTGCTTCCCCGTCGTAGCGATCCGCTTTACGGATGACCCATTGCATCCCCGTTGTGAGCGTCACGTGGTCATTCATGGCGAAATCCACGGCGGGATTCAGAAACAGGTAATTTCCCGGTCGATAATCCCGGTTTTTTGCTTTGCGGATTAAATTAAACAGATAACCGGATGTAAAAGAAAATACGACGGGATCAATCGTGCGGTAAGTCGTGAACCCAACCATCCACGATTTAAAGAAATTGGACGTTCCCAGGTGTTCCTCCAAAGCCGCGGCTTCGGCGAATCCCAACAACGCGGGTGTGGCATCGTCTTTCTTGAATTGATAATTCACGCCCACCCAGGCATCGAGGAGGCGGTTGTCTTCGGTGGTGTTGATCTTATCGAGGTTGTTAGTCCTGGTATTGCTGTACAAATAGCTTCCACGCCCGTAGATTTCGGTATCCCGCATCAGGCCATAACCTAATGACAAGGAGCCGATCAGAATATCGCTATTATTCTTGGTCGGCACCGAAATGTAGGAATTGGAACCCGTCGGCACTAAGGATAGGCCGTCACGCTCACTATTAGCGTAATTCAAGGCTAGATTTAGCCGGACTGTTCCTTGATCGGCGATCAAATCCTCGATGGTCAATGGCAAATCGGCATGGGCTGCCGTGTCCAGCATGAGGTAAAACGCGACGGCAAGCGCGAGCCGGGAGCCGCAACGGTTGGGCTTCAAGTGCCCGGCAGATCGGACGGGAAGATTCCAGCGGGTATGCGGAATCGGCACACCAAAGGTATGATTGGCGGCAGCCATTGCCGGACCTCTTTACAGGTCGGGTGGTGGTTAGGCCCTGGGTACGTCTGGAAACGTACCCAAGGGCCGTCTTTTATCCGATATGGTATTGGATTTCCCGCTACCCGTTACTCATGCCCTCGTCGGCGTATGTCGCATGAGGAATGGGTAACGCTCTGTAGGAACGAGCGAAACGGGCACAAAGGGGATATAATCGGCGTCAGCCATGGCCGAACCTCGTAATCAGGTTGGTTGTGGTTAGGGCTTTGGTGCGTGCTGGAAACGCACTAAAGCCCGGCTTCGTGTCAATGTGAGCGATGGCCGAACCCCGTAATCAGGTTTGGTTGTGATTATGGTCTTGTCGCGTGCTGGAAACGCACCAAGACCCAACTATCTGTTGAACAGGCTATCCAATTAACCCCACCGCGTCAATTGCTTTCAGTCACGCCCTTCCGGTGATCGTCTAGGTTCCGTGCCGGAATCCTTCGATTCGTGTTACGTCGGGCTTGGACCACCAGGCCCCTATCTCCCTTCATCGAGGTATCGGTACAGGGTTGGCGCGCAACGGCCCTCTTCGAGAGGCCGCATTGGCTTAGAAGCGCTCGGGCAGCACTCAATTTTTCATCTGAGACCACGCGGGGTCTTCCAAGTGGGACGCCTTTCTGGCGGGCGGCTTGGACGCTAGCCGGGACCCGCTCAGAGATGCCCTCCGTCGGTACCAGCATCGAGCGATTCGGTCATGACCGGAACCCCACCTGACGCTCAGCCAGGCCCTCTACCGTCTCGACAAGCTGCCTAAGAGACCGCGCCAGCCGACAGCGCCTCGGCCAGCGCGGCTAAACCGTCACGCCCAAGTTGGCTGATCCGTTGGCAGTTAGCCTCTGGGGTTGGAAGCCCGGTAGCGGTAAGTCCTGGTCTTAGTAGGAATCATACCTGGTCATACTCGGCCAGCTGCCGTTTCTGTTCCCGGAGAGCACGCGACAGTTCGCGTAGCAGCCGCCAGGTGCCGCCCTTGTATGCGTTTCGAGAGGCACCTCTCTTACCGGCCTCGGTCTTCGGCCCCGTTGACTTCTCCCACGGTCGCCATTGCCGGATCAGTTCGGCCTGGCGTGCACGTCGTTCCGGTGTCCAACCGTTCGCCATCGATCTGCTCCAATAGTTCGTTTTTCAAATTTTGATTTTCCCCCGCGCCCGCGCACGGGGTATCACCCGGAGCGGCTGATGCGTTGATCACTTGCTGTGGCCCGTGGGCGATATTCGCCTGATGGACATGGCCCACCGCTGGCGGGTTCTTGATCGCCGAGAGCGTCCCCAAGGTCGCCCGGCATTGCGACTGCGCGCGCAAGGCGAGTTTGAGAAACCGCTCGAAGTTATCCGCGCATTTAGCGTTGATAGCACGCCGTGCAAGAGTGTTGAAGATGGCATCCAGCGTGTGGGCCTGAGTCGTGAGCATGGCATCGGCCCGCTTCAGGTCGCCGCCGCTGCTCGCACAGGTCTGTTCCTCCAGCGAAGCGATCAGGCCGTCCACGTTTAGGTGGTCGCCGTAGTAGGGCTTTCCGTACTCCTTGATCGTAACTGCGGCCTGCAACGTTGGCTGCAACACCGCGCGGGAGAAGGCGACAGCCTGATCTTCTCCAGGATTGCCAATGGCGGTGCTTTGGTTCGGATCACGGTTCTTGGTTAGCTTACGTTGGCTCGCCATAGGTTTTGATCGTCCATTTTGATGTGTCGATTAAGGGTTCCAGCACCGGAGGCCGGTTCCTGGATAATTCCTCGACTTGTCGCTGCCCCGCTGATGTTGGATTGAAAGGATTCCGCCAGACACCCGGACGAAAACCATCTATGGAAAGCTCCAGGAGGGAGAGAAATATCGTACAGAGATCACCTTATTGCCCCAGCACGCTAGTCCAAAACTATGCACTTTAGTGCAAGGCTTTAGCTGCTACACAGGCATTCTCTCAAGCAATTCGTGAGTGGTGGAAGAAGTGGTCATCATACCGCCTCTTCAAAGCGAATGTCCGGGGCTAAAAAAACGATCCGGGTAAAAACCTGTTCGGATGATCGGACCGGGTGTTGGGACAACAGGAAATGTCAGCTCGCGAATGATTCCGGACCTTCAGTCCATAGGAGAAACTACGGGAGCGTTCCCCCACCATTCAAAGTGAGAGCCAGGCTATTGAGGGAAGCGAACCAGAGCACGCTTGCCGCTTCCGGTGAGCTGGATACGGGTCTTGCAGCCGGGCCGACGTTCCAACACCACGTATCCCCCATCCTCTAGGGCCTTGAGTGCGCGTCGCCGTTGCCTGTCCGGCAGGTCGATTGCTTCGGCGAAGACCGGGTGCAGCGTGAAGCCCCCATCCTTCGATTTCATGCCGTCGATACAGTAACTTCCCAGTATCGCGCGGAAGACCAACGCTGCCTGCCCTCCGCACTTACTCAATATTTCAGCACTAGACTGTAGAGTATCCTGGGAGTAGACCTTATCGGGGGAGAACGCCTTATTTTTTCGTTGAGCAAGAACCCTTTTTTTGGTTTCGGTCAAAACGGGGACTTCATCAACCACAGCCACCCCCTATCTATGTCTTAAAGGAACAATAAATAATAATAAATAATAGGACCGGGGCGACACGGGTGTCGGGGTACCCCGACGCTAGTGTCGGGGTGGGGCGACATGGGCGTCGGGGTAGCTCGGTCCTTCACTGCTTCCCACTATCCCGCCGATCCAACAAACCGATAACCAAGCGCCACATATCCTCCCCCCGCTTATCCATGTAACGGTCGGGGTACCGGACAATCTCTGCATCGGTACGCACCGGAAAGCTATCCAACACGATGCGCCCGGCTTCGGTCATGATCTCCCGCAGCCGGGCGACATCGCGTTCCAGGGTTTCGAGCGGGGCCTCCAAAAGTACGGCATCGTGGACTGGGGCGCAGATCGCCAACCCCGCCTCATGGGCCATTGAGCAGGCCAAACGCAGCATCTCGGCTCCGTTGGCCTGGCATGGGAAGTTTTGGATAGTGGTTGACCGTGTAGCATCGCCGACTTGGAGACGCCACCCGAATACGGTATCCAGGTAACCTTTCTGAGCAGCGAAATTAACGGCGTCATCTACCCACTTCCAATATTGCGGGTAGGTCTCTTGATGTGCTTGGAGAAGTTGTTTACCACGGAGGGGGGGCACGTCGAGCCGGTAGGCTAGGGTCTTCTCCCGCATTCCGTACTGAACCCCAAGCACTACCGCCTTGCATTGGTTGCGCACCGCGCCATGGGTGGCTTTGGTCGCGCCCGCCGGTGCCATACCGGCGCGGACGGCAAAATCAAGGTAGAGATCGCCGTCGGAATACCCAGCCATCATGTTTTCGTCACCTGACAATTTGGCGGCGATGGCCACTTCCTGACTACTGAAATCAACGTAGGCAATCCCGGTGCCAGGTTCCGGTTTAATCAAGCTACGCAGCCACGCCGAGGGGCCGAATATGAACTTGGAGTTACTGGGTTGGTTGCGTCCGGTCTTGGCGCCGAATACGCCCAACATGGCACGATTTCTACCGTCCGGCCCGACAGTCAGTGAGGCCAAATGAAGCTGACTCAGGTTGTCGCGAACTTCCCGAATCGGGGCGAGGTGCGGGTAGGCGCGGACCTGCTCGCGGAAAGTATCCCGATCCAGTGCAAGCCTGCCGGTATTAGTCCTAGGCCACGGTATCTTCAATCGAGCAATCAGTTTCTCGAAGCGGTCCAGTTTGAAGGTGGTACCCTCGAAAACCTGGAACTCCTGCGAGACATGGGCTATCAGCGACGCTTTCAACCACCCCCAAGCGTCAATCATGCGGTCGAGGGTTGCCGTATCGATGGGGATACCGCGATGTTCGATAACCGCTACAGCCCGCATGTAACGACCGCGTAGCAGCGCGTGTTCCCGCCAGTGCGGGCGGTCGGAAAGCGCCTGGACTAAACGTGGGAGTAGGTCGCCTAGCGCGTCAACATCGGTCTGGCAATAATCGAGGACGCCGCGACGCTCTTGGGGAGACCAAGGGCCGCCGGTTAATATCAGATCACGCCACTCGGTCTTTTCCTCGGTGGACATTGTGTCGAGACCAAACCAAGCTAGCGCGCCGAGCAGTCCCCGTCCTCTCGGCAAGGATCGTCCATTGGTTAAGGTTCTGAACTCAACGTAACAGTCGAGCACATTGACAGGGAAGGCCCATCCGAGGGCTAGGTGGCAATGTAGTTCAGCGGAGGCCAAGTAAGCCACGTAGAGCGATTGCGGCCCGATCTCGAAGGGCGGCTTACGCATGGCTCGGAGATCGTCCCTCCAATAGCGCAAGAGCCGCCCGCTATGCAGTTCCTTGGCAACCATACAGACGGGGACTTGCTTTCCTCCGGGCGTACTGTCTGGGTGAAACTCGAAGTCCACCGCCCATATGGTTTTGTACGATAAGCTCTCCGGTGTCAAACGCGACCCTCAATCTCCTGGATTAGCGGGTGCTCTTTAGCGTCCACAAAGCGACCGGCATCCGCGAATGCTTTGTCGATTAGGGTGTTGAAGGACATTTCCGGCCAGGCGGGAGATACTTCCAAATCTTTCGCCTCGTATGCTTCATAGAGTCCCATATCCGTATTTGATGCAAGTCGAATCCACCGGGACATAGCGCGCTCTGCAATCTCCAATGCGGATTGGACCCAAGCGTTTGGTCTCCCGTTAGCAAGCGGTAATTTCACAGGCCATATGCCGCAGCTGCCGTGGCGGGTGACATATAGGTGCAAGCGGACCAGACGTTCGAGATCGGGGAACGTACCGGCCATATCGCTGCTCAACAAATAAGCGCCTTCCCCCTGACGCTCGATGACCGACGTTATCACTTGATAGGCCGGGTCAGGGTGGACTTGGAAGAAGCGGTCCTTAGGTGGCCTGCCTACCGGGACATGCGTTAAATGCTTAACGGCCCCGGCCAAATTCCCGAAATCTTGCGATAACCGGATTGAAGCGAGTTCGATTTTGTTTGCAGGTTGGGTTGAGGGTTCTACCGGGGGCGGTAAAGAGTCGGACATTTCATTTCCTCTTATTCCGATTAAAACGGAGGAAATAAAATGTATGAGCCATTTGAGGGTTGCAAGTCCCTTTATTTGAGTAGTTTGAGAAGAAAAGCGAGCAGGCGGGGTTGGTTTTGTGCAAATTTGAGCAGTTTTTGAGCAAAAAAGAGCGGTCTGGCAACCCCCCGCTCAGTTTCCTGCTTACCTCTTTTTCTTCTTAGTAATGATTCTTCTAACAGACTTGAAATCCAGCGGCTTCTCGCTCTTTAAGTGGGTAAGGTACGGCTGTAGCTCCGGGTCGTCGTGCACCAACTGAACAAGGTCGGTTATCTTTGCCTGGGGGTTGGCCTCCCGTTTTTTCTCGTAAGCGGAGAATATGATGCTGTCACGGTCCTGACCGTTCATGTTCAGGGTTGACGCCGGGTGGAGGGGGGCCGGGAGTTGGTGTAAACAATCGTGAGCAACCTGGCTGTCGAACGCGTCATCGTCACTGGATTCAACAAACTTAAGCGCCTTCTCCCGATGGATAATCAATCGGCCGTCTTCGATAGAAAGGAACTGGGCTAGAAGCAGGGAGTAATTCTCGAAGTAAAGAAGCGCATCAATATGAGATATGGTGAGGCATATCTTGTTCTGCGCACAGGTGCCTAAGAAAAACTCGGTGGCCTGCTCACGAGCAATCGCTTCTGCTCCCAAACCTAGCGAGCGTGCGGCCCAGTCGGCGAGCAGTTGTGGCGTCATCTGCCACTTTGGGACTTTCCCCGGCGGAAGCTCATGTATTTCCTGACTCTGGCAGTCAAAGTGCGCGGCGACGGGCAGGTTGTTGGTTGGGTCGCGTTTATCCAAGACCACAGGCACGTCCCTGTTACAAGTCGGACAGGACATCCGCGGCGCGAACAAGGTAGGCACTACCCACCCGGAATCGCGCAGAATCTCTAAAGTCCTAGGGGGCCATGCTTGTAGTGCATCGTCTTGAAGCCAAACGCTATCCTCCCCCAAGTTTCTCGATTCGATCAGTTTCCGCAGTAACGGCCTGACAACCCCTTCCAATATCCAGCTAATCGTGGACACGCGGTTCCGTACTCTCTCTGTAAGGGCCTTGATAATGTCGCCCCTGGCACGGGTGGCGTTCCATCGCCTGCCCGCTTTTCTTCAAAGCAAACCGAAAGAAGCGCGGCGAAGTGGTCCCAAGCGTTGAGCCGGCTGTGCTCAACTGCTTACCCGGACTCACCTACTGCTCAGTAGCCGCTGTCCCGCTTCTTTTGGAGACCCGTCGCCATTCAAATATTCATATAGCGTCGTTCTCGTGATGTTTAGGTTTTGAGCGACCACTGTCGGCTTGCTTTCCCGGCCGGCAAGCGCCGACATTGCCAGAGTGAGCTTTTCCCGCGTCATCTTGCGGGGTCTCCCACCCAAGCGGCCTCGCGCGCGTGCGGCGGCTAGACCTGAGTTACCGTTGGCCCCGGCACCGTCGTCGGCGATATATTGGAGACCGTGGATTGTGCCTGCCGCGTCGAAAAGTGGCGGGATCAGGTCCGCCAGCCGGCCCGCGCGCCGATGCGCTTACGGGTAAGGTAGGGATGGTCGGTTGAGGCCGCTGGTGCCCATCCCAGCCTTCCAGGGCGCCTCTGTGAGGCTCTCGGGTCCTTGGGGAAGGCCTTCAACTTCCCTCGATGACTGCGCTACGACTACCAGGGAAGGCCCGGTAAAGCGTGGTTGGATTGACCTTGAACCGCCGCGCAATCAAGGAAGACTAAAGACTAGTGGGACAATCCTATAAGGGGTAACAATCACGAAAACTCAAGGGGACCTTGAAAAATCCCATGCTCAATACTTTTCATGGTGATGCTCATGCGTCTCGTGGGTCGTCTCCACTATCTCAACGGCTCGGGCGACAAAGCCCGGGATACGACCCGGTTCTGGTTCGATACCCGCGCTAACCTGCGCCGGGAGATGGAGGACCGTAAGCATCGCTTCGATGACCGGACCGAAGTGCGCGGCAAAATCGCCGAAGTGATCAGGAAGGTTGTCGGCAACGCCGCCTTGTTCGATGGCGTTCATATCTTCACGCCGCATACGGACGTGCCTGACGATGCGGCGCTACGTCTGGTCGTGTTGCCGCCTGAATGCCGGTATGCGCGCAAGGAACCCCGCCTTGCCGTCGAGGCGGTGCTCGATACGGTCCAGGAGCAAAGCACTGGGCCACATCCTCCCCTTCTGGCGATGAAAAACTGGTCCCAAAAACAGACCCAGCTGTTCAAAAAATGTGCCTATAATCTGGCGGGGCTTGACATCTAGCTTCTAACGCTTCTAACTGTCCCGCACTTGAACCCATGGTTTCAGAAAGTCGAGAAACGCCTTCAAATAGTATTTTTTATCAAAAAAGGTGGAACAACAATGCCCGTCGTTAAATGCGCTTTCGCTTCCCCAGCACGGTATGAATTTGTCCCTGACAACACTATAAAGACCACAAACCTTAGAAAGGTGGAAGCTCCCGACTGCCCATTGATACTAATGGACGGTATTAAATCTATCTTCTTCCCGGAGGATGTCAATACGGATGCGAATATTTCATTTAATATAGCTTACGATACTCGTGAAATGAATTTTGAATTTCTTTTTGGTGCTTTCTTTATAGACCATGGCCGACCAGTTCCGTTTCTTCAATTCTTATGGAGGCAAGACATAAGAAGGCATGGTCGGTACAATCAGCTACCGAATCATATTAGCGAGACAAAACCAGTAAACGTACGCAGCCACACCATATGGCAAATTGGCTTCAGAGTTTCCCCCAACGTTGCCGATCATATTACTTTAACCAACATCCTTGTCGACTTCGCACCTTGGACCTCATCACCGGGAAAACCTGGCATGGCGCTGGAGAGATAGCGCATCACCATATGAGTAAATCGCCGCGGGAGAGCGCAAGTCAACTTTCGAGGTTTCGATGCGCGTGCCCTCGGAGATTGCGTTCACTAATTCTCTATTGCGAATCTGGATAGCCTCTTCGACCGAATTCGACAAATTCCGTTTTATCCAGCCGTATCGCTTTACCACTAGCACATTACTTGGTTGTAGCGATTTCAAACAGGCCACTCAAGCTTGGCCGGTCATCCAATACTTTTCATGGTGATGCTCATAAATCGCGCTCTTCGAATGCCTTGATTATCATGGAGTTACGCACACGGACATAGCGGGGCTTCCTTGTTCTGCAAAGACACCTTGAGTTTTTTTTTTAAGATGCCCTAAAGTGAGACCGCCAGTGCTAATCGATCAGGCATGGCGCCTGATTAGAGTTAAAATCGGGTCACGACTTCGGATCGAGCATCCGGGTACCGCAACGCCAATCAGGAGATACTGCCATGTTGAAAGGAGATAAGCTCCAGGAGACGTTACTCAACGCCTTGTGTCAGGAGCAAGTCCCGGTGTCCGTGTCTCTGAGGAACGAGGCTAAGTTGGAGGGCCAGATCGCATCGTTCGACCAGTATGCTATCTTGCTGAAAAGCCCAGCTCTGCACTTGGTTTACAAGCACGCCATCATCCACCTCGAACCCTCACGTGACTTCAAGCTGCCGCCGGAGCTTGGACCTAAGCCTGCGCCCGAAAGCAAACCGAAAGAAGCGCGGAAAAGTGGTCCCAAGCGTTGAACCAGCTGTGCTCAACTGTTTACCCGGACTCACCTACTGCTCAGTAGCCGCTGTCCCGCTGCTTTTGGAGACCCGTCGCCGTTCAAATATTCGTATAGCGTCGTTCTCGTGATGTTTAGGTTTTGAGCGACCACTGTCGGCTTGCTTTCCCGGCCGGCAAGCGCCGACATTGCCAGAGTGAGCTTTTCCCGCGTCATCTTGCGTGGTCTCCCACCCAAGCGGCCTCTCGCGCGTGCGGCTGCAAGTCCGGCGCAAGTACGCTCCCGGACCAATTCGGCCTCGAATTCGGCCAGGGCGGCGAAAATCCCGAACACGAGCCGCCTATTCGCGGCCGTGGTATCGATTTGAGCACCGGCCTCCGTTAGCGCCTGCAAACCGACCCCGCGCCGGTTCAGGTCTTCCACCACCTCGACCAGATGTTTGAGGCTGCGGCCAAGGCGGTCGAGCTTCCACACCACGAGAGCGTTACCTGGTTGTAACGACTTCAAACAAGTCTGCCAAGCCTGGCCGGTCATCCTTGCGCCCGGAGCCGAGGTCCGAGTAGATGCGCGCTGCCTCAACCCTGGCTTCCAACAAAGCATCACGCTGGAGATCGAGGACTTGGTTACCGTCGCTTTTCGAGACGCGGATATATCCGATTTTCACATCAACAGCGTAAGAAAAGATAAATATAAGACAACAAGCGTACCAAGATTTACGTATCGGGTTTAATTGCTGTTTTTCGTGGTATACGGGGCGGGTTTTGTGGTCGCAAGGAAAACGAGCGTTTAGCGGACAGGTTGCGTGGCGGAGGCGCTGGTCCGACTAGTGGGGGCGGCTGTGCTTACAATGGCGTTACGCCTGACCGACCCGGCGTAACGCGAATCGAAGGATTCTGGCACGTAACCCCGACGATCACCAAGGGGCTTGATTGAAAGTAATTAATCTTGTTGTAAACTAAATTGGTCAGCCTTTTGGCTATAAGTAGGCGATGACGGAGCACAAGGTGGGGATTGGGAGATAGGGGGGGCTAAAGCTATCAATGAAAGGCCTCACAGGTCCGAGGCGGCATTCTTGGGATAGCCTCTACTCGTAGTAGGCTACGCTGGATCGTTGAAGGCTACAGGACGTGCTGCTATTCGTTCTTAGTTAACCATAGGTCGAAGGCTGTGACGATCTGGCTGTTAATTTGCACGGCATGATTGTCGGTAGACATGGACATACAGATGGTCGCAGCAGATAAAAATCCCCAGCTGGATTTTAAAGGCTTGTATCTGGTGGCCGTTAGGGCGGTAGTTTTGGATGCGCCGGACGAAGGCCGTCACGGGGTCGCGGAAGTAGAGGATTTGCCGGCCATAGATTGGTGCCTGTCCAGCGACGAAGACCAGCAAATGACCGGGTTCCAGGACTTGACCCTGAGCATCCTTACGGGCCGCTGGCAGACGCATCACCTCGTCGGGGGTGATGAGTGGGCGCTGGACCTCTTGCAACGATTCGCTGCGCTGGCTGCGACGACCGCCACCAGGGCGAAAGCCCGAGATCATCGTCTGCTGGCGAATCATCGTGGTCTGGCCGGCCATCCGGGACATCTAGCACCGGTATGCAATCTGATCTTGGCGCGTTTTTTGTATCTCATATAAGCCATGATGCGCACGTTCGTAGCCAACCTTATGGATGGTGGGCACCAGAAATTCCAGGTTACGCTCACTCATGGTTTGTGCTTCCTCAACACCAGAATATCTTAATACAAGGAGTAGTATTTGGTGTTCTTCATGTCATCAGAAATCTGATATGCAAAGACCGACAGAAGTTTTCGAGGAATTGATCGATCTAAATGAGTCAGACACCCTTGATTTTAAAGAGTGTCAATACTCTTTCGACGCTGATACAAAGGAAGCGAAAAAGAGTAAGCGAGCAAACTTTGTAAAAGACTTTATTTGCATGGCCAATACCCCTCGCAAAGCATCCGCCTATATCGTCTTAGGGGTTCGTGCCTTACCGGATGGGAAGAAGGAACTCCTAGGGCTTAGCAACCACGCGGACGATGCTGACCTTCAGGAGAAAGTTGCATCCCTCTGTTTACCCCATCCACGGTTCAAATATGAGCCGGTCACATATCAGAACGGCAGTTATGCTTACATCGAGATTTTTTCGGACCAAAGCATCGGTCCACATTTGCCTCAAGAAAATATCGGTGCTCTCCAGAAATTTGGGGTGTACCATCGGAGGAACTCACAGAACGCAAAGGCGGATAACATGGAGCAAAAACGGATACATGCGTGGTTCCGAGACTCTTGTGAGATTGGAGTCCCGCAAGAAATAAAAGACCCGGCATGGGACCAGTTTATCCAGGCAGTTCACCATTTTGAACTCTCTCGGAAGTACTTCCTCTGCGTATCCCACGGTATCGCTGATGATGGCCCCGTCGATGGCTTAGCCAACGTGCCGTGGTTCTTTGTTGCCGACTTCGACCCAGACTCCGCGACAAAGGGATTACTCCATAAGGTTAATAAACTAATGAAAGACCGGGTATCCCTTCATCACGTGACACGCGACACACAGATTGCCATCAATCCTAGTGGGGCAACCTACTGGTATTTCGCAAGAGGCATAAGAGGGCGAGAGACGACCCTAGCTCTCGGGAAATGGTCTGACTGGCAGCATGCCTATGCTACTGACGTGAAAGACAGGATTACCAAGTTTTCAGCAGCCATCAATGCCCCCGTGACGGTAGTGGTACTTTGGAGGGATAGTGACTTGGTTGATCATTTGGATTCTCTCCTTGGAATGTTGCTTCTGTCGTTTGGTAAAAGTGTCGAGATTGTGTTTATCACGGACGTAAAGGGCACATGCGGCGAGCTCGCCAGGAAATACGAAGCACCGCATATTACGCTGCCACTGCCTCAGTTCTTCCACGGCATGGTGAGTCTGCCACGGGTGCACCGTGCGGATTCAAATGCGATCATCTTGCCATCAAGCAGTGGTGCCGATATAACTCTTGATGACCAAGAGGTTGCATGGATTCAGGAAGAAATTGAGCTTGTGCACAAGAACACTGGTCTTCATCCTGCCGAAGGGGATGATTTGCAATCCCCATTTCTTCGGGGAAGGGAGATTTCCTGGTTTGAGCTAAGTCTGCATACCGATGTCAACCGTGAGATTACTGACAAAATTATGAAGGTCATGAGACGAGACCTAGAAAATAGGTCGGCAACACGAATTAACCTTTATCATGCACCGGGAGCAGGGGGAACAACCTTAGCCCGTCGGCTGCTCTGGAATTTTCGGAACGAATTCCCATCCCTCATCGTTAAGCGTACTCGACCCAGAGAAACAGTTGAACGAATTCAGAAGATATTCTCGGTAAGTGGCCAATCTGTCCTAATAGAGGTCGACGGGAGCCGAATCTCGGACAGGGAATCCGATAACTTGCACACTATTCTTTCTGCAAGCAATACGCCATTCGTAATGCTGCAAGTATTGCGCCGTTTCGACAAACCCAGAGCTACAGAGCGCTCATTCTATCTTCCTCCAGCACTCAGTAATGCTGAGTGCGGCTGGTTTGCTGCCACGCTGTCAAAGGAGGTGCCAACCAAAAGGCGCGCCATTGAGAACGCAGCTACGTCTGCAACTGTGGGGTATCGTTCTCCGTTCTATTTGGGACTGGTTGCCTTCGAACGGGATTTCTCTTCCTTAGGTCGGTACGTCTCGATACATATTTCAGACCTAAGCAAACTTCAGAAACGTATACTCGCGTACTTGGCGATGGCCCATTATTACGGGCAGCAGACGATTTCGGAGCAGTCTTTCGCCGATATACTTAATATACCGCACAACCGCAGTGTTGACCTTAAGAAAGCCATTTCCGTAGCGGGTTTGAAGCTGCTCGTAATGCCTGAGAAGGGCCAGTGGCGTACTATCCACCATCTTGTAGCTGAAGAAGTAATTCACCAAGTTATGAGCGCGCCGTCGAAGGACACACGGGTCTGGAAAAATCGCCTTGCTGATTGGGCTGTAGATTTTGCCAAGTTCTGCGTACGCGAGCTTCCTGAGCCAGCTGAGGAAAGTCTGGAGCTTGTGCGGCGGGTATTCATTTATCGCAACGAGTCCGAAATGCTTGGAACTGAAGCATCCAACACTCGGAAATACTCGCAAGTCATAACGGATATTCCTGTCTTGCAGGGTAGAGAACGGGTTCTTCAAAACCTCACCGAACTATTCCCAAACGAAGCCCATCTATGGGCCCACGTGGCCCGTTTTTACGCGAATGAGATTGAGGACTTTAGTCGTGCCCTAGAGATGGCCGAAAAAGCTTTATCTCTTCATCGGGAAGACCATGTTTTGCATCACATGAAAGGCATGGTATGCCGCAAGCAAGCTTACAACTTTATCAATGAAAAGCGATCCTTGGAAGAGGTTCTCCAGAAAGCCAAACAAGCTTCGGAAGCTTTCGCGTTAGCTAGAAATCACGGCCCAGATGACGAATACGGATTTATCAGCGATGCTCAGCTCATTATCGCATTTCTAGATTATGTCGGAAAGGTAGCCAGTACAGACCCAGTTACAGCTGCGTCACGGCATGATGACCCTTGGGTCAGAGAGGGGTTCCAAACAGTAGAAGACCTTCTCATGCACGTGAGGCAGAGGAACAGAGAGTTTGCGGATTCTGAATTCGAGCAACGTTGCCGGGCTGATCTCGATGTGCTCTATGGATAACATGAGAGGGCACTGCAAATCTGGGACAGTCTCTTGGCACGCAAAAGCGAAGTCTACGCGCCGCCTATCCGACGTCAAATTGTTTGGGTACTTCTTGCACGCCGGAAGCGTAACTGGGCAAGTCTTCACCCTAAGGAGGTAGAGCGAAGCGTGTCTTTGCTCGAAGAGAACATCAAGGATGATCCCAATGACGAGCGCAATATGAAGCTCTGGATGCAAGCTATACGACATCAGAAGAATCCACCCGCTGTCGAGGCAGTACTTGAGAAGGTTTCCTACTGGGCATCGAACACCGATTCACTTGAAGCAAACTACTACCTCTACGTCTTGAATACGTTATTGGCCATCAATGGCTCCACCGTTTCCGCTAACCATGCTATGCAAGCATTAGAGCGGTGCAGGGAGAAATCCCGGTACCGACATGACAGGACACGGTGCCATGAATGGCTCGGTAAGAAGCAAGACTTTAAACGACTCGTTCACAAGGAGAACCTTGGAAAGTGGGATCAGGAAGCCCGTTTCTGGGAGCAAACCAAGCAACTTAGCCAGATTCAGGGTGTCATCTCAGATATCAGGGGCCCACAATCTGGGACTATTGAAATCAAGCGCAATTTAACGGCGTTCTTCGTACCAGGTGTGTCGAAACACTCGGTAGGGCGATCCGAGAACCTCTCGGTCGCGTTTTTCCTAGGATTTAGCTATGACGGCTTACGTGCGTGGTCCGTGGAGGACATGTGACGCTCCAAAGGGGATAGGTCGACTGGGCTGTTGGCCAAATCCTTGAACCACAATCGTGTGACCGGGATGGTCTGGTTCTCCGGCGCCTGCTCGGCGTGTTTGCTCCATTTAGCGGTGGTGGCAACGATGAGGCGTTGACTGAAGCTGCGTTCTCCATCCGCCGTCTCAAAGCGCCTGCCGGAGGCGGTGAAAAAGGAGTCGATGTCGGATTTTTGGAGCGCGTGCGCCGGGTCATAGAATTTGCATTGAATGGTCCAATAATCGCCGCTGCCGTTTTCTTGGGCCACCAAGTCGATACCGACGTCCGGCCCCCAACGATTCGGCCACTCTGGCCATAGCCATATCTCGGCGAGGCGGTTCCCGTATTACGGGTCTACCGTGAGATAGTGTTTCATCAGGCGCTTGAACTGGACGCCCTTATCGTGGCTGGTGCGCGAGGCTGCTGCCAATTCATGGAATAGATCGCTGAAAGTTGTCTTGTTCATAGATGTAACACGGTATGGGCTCATCCTTCCGTGGTGATAGTCTCAGGTCGTGTTCTGCAAGCGCAGGGATGCGCGCGCAGGCCAGGATGGCCGAAGTCTACAGGGATCGTAGGGGAACGGGACCTGGAAGCCACCGTCCAAGCATGTCCATCTAGTCCTAGCTGCCTGCCTCGTCTCCCGCAAGACGCCCCGACGCCTTTTTTCTGTCGAACCAATCCTCTGGTCGATCTGACGGCTTGAGCGGTGCTGTTGGCTGCTGACGGCTTTCTGTGCTGCCCCTTGGTGCTTTTGTGTTGCTTGTTGAATTGCTTTCTCTTGGACTGATTACTAATGATCTGATTAATGCCCGCCACTTAACGGAGGACTTACCGACACTTAATTTTTGCTCCGAAGCGAGCAACCCCTGGCGAAGGGTCAATTTTTGGTGGGTGTAGGCTTGGTTCCGCACTGAGTATCGCTGCGGAGAGGCATTTTTGGCCCCTGACCGGCGGCAATTCAGCCGTAAATTCAGCCGCGGCACGGATCGGGGGTAAGGAGTAACCGTTCGGCTTCCTCGATGAGCCGCTCTCGGGTCCAGTGGGGGTGGGCTTGTTTGAGTTCCAACGCCTTGAGGTCTCGTCGGCGGCGGTATTCCAGGTCGCCCGGTGGTGTGCGGTTCGGTTTGCTG
>Ga0209453_1000014_pt1 | contig 21374 bp, 21 predicted proteins | sample WorMetulBAHAMAS1_FD_187397 | JGI IMG/M metagenome (GOLD analysis project Ga0209453, IMG submission 187397) | Marine gutless worms symbiont microbial communities from Max Planck institute for Marine Microbiology, Germany - Olavius ullae BAHAMAS.1... | ecosystem: Host-associated > Annelida >...
TTGGACTGCTCGAATATAGCTTGTAAGGGCTCAAACTGCTCTCGGCTTATATCACTGGGGTAGGAATCTCTCATCGCTTTTCCTCGGGGTCAAAATCACTTTGACTTAAAGATCGTAAACAGGTTCTTAGTATCCTATTGAGTATAGGAAAAATTATCCGGTGGCCTCTCATAAGGCCGTGGGACAGCCCGCCCCTCTCCCGCCGAGGGTGTCGCAAAAGCCTGCGTAGGGCGGATAAGCTTGCGCCATCCGCCGGATGCCAGCCACCCCCATCGGGTGACGGCCATCCCTGACCTGACCCGACCTACAGGCTGCCATCCGGCGGGTGACGGCGCGCCCACCGCCGCAGCAATCGCGGCGCTTGGCGCACGCGCCTGACCCGCCCTACGGGCTCAGACACAGGTGAATGTGATCCCTCATCATGCACTTAGGTTCCATTGCCCCGCCTCCGCTCCCTAAACAGGGCTCAGACTCCGTAGTATATTCCTTTCTTATCGGACACAACCACGGGGTGAACAAGTGATGCGAATCCGGGACATCGACCTGTTGCGGGAGCAGGGTTATATCGGCGGCGAGTGGGTAGGGGCCCGGGACGGTGCGCTGCTAGAGGTGACTGACCCGGCCACCGGGGAGGTTATTGCGCGGGTGCCGAGCATGGGTGCCGCCGAGACCCGGCAGGCCGTGGCGGCCGCGGAGGGGGCCTGGGGGCCCTGGCGGGCGCTGACCGCGGCGGAGCGGTCCGGGTTGCTCGATGGTTGGCAGGCATCGATGCTTGCGCACCAGGAGGAGCTGGCCCGCCTTATGACCGCGGAGCAGGGCAAACCGCTGGCGGAGGCGCGTGCCGAGGTGGCCTATGCCGCCTCGTTCCTCGACTGGTTCGCGGAGGAGGGGCGGCGGGTCTACGGCGATGTCATCCCCGCCCAGCAGGCCGACCAGCGCATCCTGACCCTCAAGCAGCCGGTGGGGGTGTGCGCCCTCATCACGCCCTGGAACTTCCCGCTCGCCATGATCGCCCGCAAGGCCGGCGCGGCCCTGGCCGCCGGTTGCACCCTGGTCGCCAAGCCAGCGGAGGATACGCCCCTGACGGCCCTGGCCCTGGCGGTGCTGGCGGAACGGGCGGGCATTCCGCCGGGGGTCTTCAATGTGGTCACCGGCGAGCCGGTCCCCATCGGCGGGGAGCTGACCGCCAATCCGGTCGTGCGCAAGCTGAGCTTCACCGGCTCCACCCAGGTGGGGCGCCTGTTGATGCGCCAATGCGCGGATACGGTCAAGAAGCTGTCACTGGAGCTCGGCGGCAATGCCCCCTTCATCATCTTCGACGACGCGGACCTGGATGCCGCCGTCGCGGGCGCCATCCAGTCCAAATATCGCAACAGCGGCCAGACCTGCGTCTGCGCCAACCGCATCCTGGTGCAGGACGGTGTCTATGATGCCTTCGCCGAGCGCCTGGCGGCCAAGGTCGAGGGCCTGCGGGTGGGGCCGGGGACGCAGGCAAGGGTCGAGCAGGGTCCGCTCATCAACCCGGAGGCCGTCGCCAAGGTCGAGGCCCACATCGCCGACGCCCTGGGCAAGGGGGCGCGCCTGCTGGCCGGCGGCGACCGACACGCCCTGGGCGGGACCTTCTTCCAGCCCACGGTACTGGCGGATGTCACCCCGGACATGCGCGTCGCCCGGGAAGAGATCTTCGGCCCGGTGGCACCCCTGTTCCGCTTCGATACCGAGAAAGCGGCGGTAGCGATGTCCAATGCGACCGAATATGGGCTGGCCGCCTACTTCTACAGCCGCGACCTGGGTCGGGTGTGGCGGGTCTCCGAGGCCCTGGAGTACGGTATGATCGGCGTCAACAGCGGTATCATCTCCACCGCGGTCGCCCCCTTCGGCGGCGTCAAGCAGTCGGGCCTAGGGCGCGAAGGGTCCCGCTACGGCATCGAGGAATACCTGGAGATCAAATACCTGTGTCTGGATATCGGGGAATCCCGGGCCTAGTTGTCAGCCAATGCCGTTAAATTAAGCGTTACGTTGGCAAACAAGAGGAAGAACTACGAATCACGCGAATCCATTCGTGAGGATTCGCGTGATTCGTAGTTCTCTCTTTCGTATTCCGACCCACCACGGCAAGCAGTCAACAGCTAACTCAATAGCATTGCCCCTAATGAGAGGTCATAGAGAATGAAAAAGGTATTATTTGTTTGTGTGGAAAATTCATGCCGCAGCCAGATGGCCGAGGCGTTTGCAAAGATACACGGCAAAGACCGACTGGAGGCCCATAGCTCCGGCTCCCGGCCATCGGGAAAGGTGAATGAAAAGGCAATAAAATCAATGCAGGAGATAGGTTATGATCTGAATACTCATCGGTCGAAATCGCTGAGTGAGATTCCCGATGTGGAGTATGAATACGCGATCACAATGGGGTGTGGGGATGAATGCCCTTATGTCAAGGCGAAACAGCGACGCGATTGGGCCATTCCGGATCCGAAAGCTATGAATGAGCAGGATTTCAATACGGTGAGAGATACGATTGAAACCAAGGTCTTGTCATTGATCGATTCCATGAATGGAGAGAAATAATCCAAATGGAAGAAAAGAAACTATCGATATTCGAGCGGCATTTGACCGTCTGGGTATTGCTCTGTATCGCGGCCGGTATCCTGCTCGGAAAGGCCGCTCCAGGCGTTGCGACGACACTCGATGATTTCTCGATCTATCAGGTATCCGTGCCCATTGCGGTATGTCTGTTTTTCATGATGTACCCGATTATGGTGAAAATCGATTTCGCGCAAGTCGTAAAATCGGCGAGAACACCAAAACCGGTCCTGCTCACCCTGTTCGTAAATTGGGCCATCAAACCCTTTTCAATGCTTGCAATCGCCTATTTCTTCATCGGTTATTTGTTCAAGGATTTCCTGCCCGGCACGGAAATCCTTGCCAACGGCGAGGAAGTCGAGCTGTGGCGGAGCTACATCGCGGGGGCGATTTTGTTGGGGATTGCACCCTGTACCGCAATGGTCCTGATGTGGGGTTATCTTGCGAAGGGTAATGATGGGTTGACCTTGGTCATGGTCGCGATCAATTCATTGGTGATGCTTTTCCTCTATGGCCCATTGGGAGGATTATTACTCGATGTGAACGCCATGCCGGTTCCTTGGCAGACGATGTTGCTCTCCGTCTCGATTTATGTGGCATTACCCTTGATCGCGGGTTACTTATCGAGGAAGTGGATCATCAAATACAAAGGAATCGCCTGGTTCAACGAGATATTTTTATACTGGCTTACCCCGATCAGCATAATCGCCCTGCTGTCGACATTGGTTCTGCTGTTCTCATTCAAGGGTGAGGTCATCATGGGCAATCCTCTTACGATTTTGTGGATTGCCGTCCCGCTTTTCATACAAACCGTCGTTATCTTCGCCATCGGCTATTTCGTACTCGCACGATGGTTGAAACTCTCCTACCATGATGCCGCGCCGGCGGCGCTGATCGGGGCCTCTAACCATTTCGAGGTTGCGATAGCCACTGCTGTCGTTCTCTTCGGCCTGTCATCCGGCGCGGCCTTGGCCACCGTGGTCGGAGTGCTCATAGAGGTCCCGCTCATGCTCATGCTGGTAGCCATCTGTAAACGCACTTGTCATCTATTCGATGAATGTCATTTGGATTATCCGCAATGTGAGCGCAAGATCAATTTCCCGAAGTTACTCTAACATGGTTTACATATAGGCTCTTTATGGATTCCAGACTGGTAGGATATTTTGCGCAAATTCGCCTTCTCAGCAAGCCAGAGGGACGTCGTCTAACTTACTGTTTTTGTTGATAAAAGACTGCCTGTTCTATCATCGGTCAGAGTGCTACGGACCGTCGTCCCCTTCGATCAGTTTGGAATCCATTAAAGAGCCTACATATATACCGCGAAATGGGAGATCAGGATCTACTGATACTCAGGATTTGTCAAGTCCCGCCAGATTATAGGTACATTTTTTGAACAGCTGGGTCTGTTTTTGGGACCAGTTTTTCATCGCCTGAAGGGGAGGAATGTGGCCCAGTGCTTTGACCTCGGCGATGCGGCCGTTGAAGCATTTAATCATACCATTTGGTCTGTGGCGTTCTTGGTTTGGTCAGGCGATGTTCGCTGCGGTTGGCGGTGCAGACGCGATCAAACGCGTGGGCACCCGTGGGCTGGCGCTGACCGGTGGCGCAGAAGCGGTCGGTAAATTCCTTACCATTATCGGTGAGGACTTAGGTGATCGTGAAGGGGGCCTTGTCGATCAGGCGCGTGAGGAAACCGCCGGCAGAGGCGGCTGACTTGTCCTGGAGGCGTTCGACGTAGACCCAGCGGGTGGCGCGGTCAATCGCGGCAAAGCGGTACTGCCGATGGTCCTCATCCGGCATGTGGGGCAGATACTTGACGTCCACATGGACGCAGCCGGGATCATACGCCTTGACGGGCTTCACCGGCATCTTGGCGCCGGCCTCCCAGGGCATCAGCGTCTCGAGGTTAGACACGCCGTGGCGGCGCAGACCGCGGTCCAGGCCAGAGCGCGAGACCTCGGGGTGGATGAACTCGCGGGTCACCGCCAGCAAGTCATCCAGGGGCAGCAGGAGGGTCTCACGCAACGCTCCACCACCGCTTCCTGGGCCGTGGCGTGGAGCCGCTGGGGGGCGGTGCGAGGCATCTTCCACCCCCTTGCGTTGGCGCCATTTCGCAACCGTGTGACGGTTGAGGTGGTAAGCCTCGGCCAGTGCCCGGTCGCTCACCGACTCGGGCGAGACTGTAATTCCAGGCGGATAGCCGGTGGGGTACGGGCGTTCTTGTGCAACTGGATGTTCATGGTGGGTGATTGCTATAGGGCACCTTGAAAAATTCAAGGTGTCTTTGCAGAACAAGGAAGCCCCGTTATGTCCGTGTGCGTAACTCCATGATAATCAAGGCATTCGAAAAGCGCGATTTATGAGCATCACCATGAAAAGTATTGAGCATGGGATTTTTCAAGGTCCCCACAAATTTTCGGGTCATCATCTCGTCATTACCAAAGCTTGGGACACTCGCCGACCGTGCCTGCGGGCGACCATTTCAGCGAGTATCGTTTATCCATCCATCCGAGACAGAAGGCGATCATCGACCAACCCCCGGTCCCCGAGTATTTGAACCGCAAAGATGCGAAGGGAAAAAGATCCCCCTGCGTCGGGAGAAGTTTGACGTGTTGTGTTTCGACACACAATGGTTCGTTGATCGACAGCCAAGCCGGTGCCAGCGTCTCGACGCAATCTACACCTTTTACCGTCCGCGCTGCCTGGCTGTGCGGATTTCGTGTCGAATAACGCATGGGGAGGCACGGCATCGAACGTACCGTAACGCAACACGACGCCCGCTCGGGCAACACCCGATAACGCCGGACAGTTCCGGGACCGAAAAAAAGCGGTAGACGCATGGCGGGCCGATCTGTGGTAAAAAGAAGCGAAAGCAGTGACACCCGCAACCCAGGTCAGGTGCCCTATGTCAGATACGAACAACCCACTCCTCGGCGCCCATTGCGAGGTCTGCCGGATCGGCGCGCCTTCGGTAACCGATGAAGAACTCGAGCAACAGCTCCCGCTCATCCCCGAGTGGCAACTGGTCGAGGAGCAGGGCATCAGGAAGCTGATGCGCCGCTATGACACCGGCGATTATCAGCGCAGCCTCGCCCTGGTCAACGCGGTCGCGGCGCTCGCCGAGTCGGAGGGACACCACCCGGTCATGTTGGTCGAGTATTCTCGGGTGACTATCCGGTGGTGGACCCACAAGATCGATGATCTGCACCTGAATGACTTCATCATGGCCGCCAAGTGTGATCGGAGCTTCGCGCAGCTGGCCTGAGACCTGTTTCCGCTTGTCCGCCGAAAGGCACCCATGCCGTTCGTCGGCCCGCAGATCGAGCAATTCCCGACGCAGGAGGGAACCTGCCCGTGCTCAACCCAAAGATCCCGTAAACCAACGCCAAATAATCGCAGGACCGCGTCCGTTGTTTGGTTAAAATAGATCCCAGCGTCGTATCGGGTTACGCGCGTTCGACGCTGTGCCTCCCAAGCGTTTTCTCGCGCGGCCTGACGCAACCGATCGCCGACAAGCACCTACACACATCAGGAGACCACCATCATGGCCCATGAACTGCCCGCACTCCCATACGACAAGAAGGCCCTGGAGCCTGTCATCTCCCAGGAGACCATCGAGTACCACTACGGCAAGCACCACCAGACCTATGCCACCAACCTCAACAAACTGGTGCCCGGTACCGAATTCGAGGGCAGGAGCCTGGAAGAGATCATCATGAAATCCTCCGGCGGTGTCTTCAACAACGCCGCGCAGGTGTGGAACCACACCTTCTACTGGAACTGTCTGAGCCCCAAGGGCGGCGGTGAGCCCTCCGGTGCCTTGGCCACCGCGATCAAATCCACATTCGGTTCTTTCGACGAATTCAAGAAACAGTTCACCCAGTCCGCCACGACCAACTTCGGCTCCGGTTGGACCTGGCTGGTGAAGGGCAAGGACGGCGCTCTGGAGATCGTCAATACCTCCAACGCCGGTACCCCCATGACCGAGGGCAAAACCGCTTTGTTGACGGTCGATGTCTGGGAGCATGCCTACTATGTCGATTACCGCAATGCCCGCCCCAAGTATTTGGAGGAGATCTGGAAGATCGTCAATTGGGACTTCGTGGCGGCCAAATACGCCAGCTGACGCAGTCAACCGGTTGTAGGGCACCTTGAGCTACATCGGCCTCTGAGCAGACCGTTCGGAACGCCACGGAGGGCGTTCCCTACCACAAAATCATGTGAAACGGGGTACTGGATTGGCTTGCCGGGTTTCGTTCCTTGACAAAAACTACGAATACACGCGAATCCTCACGCATGGATTCGCGCCGATTCGTAGTTTTTTCTTAACCACTACTTTTCAGACCGCCTCTCAGTGCGCTTCTTCCCAGTTTTTTCCTGTCCCCAGGGCGACCGCCAAGCGCACCCGCAGCTCCGCCGCGGCTTCCATTTCCTTGCGGATGCGCGCTCCTGCTGTTTCCGCCGCGTCTTCCGCTACCTCGAACACCAGCTCGTCGTGGACCTGCATAATCATCCGCACCGCGGGTAGCTCGTCCTGGATCCAGCGGTCCACCGCAATCATGGCCTGCTTGATGATGTCCGCGGCCGTTCCCTGCATGGGGGCATTGATGGCGGTACGTTCGGCACCCGCCCGGCGGCCCTGGTTGCTGTGGTCGATGTCGGTCAGATAGATCCGGCGGCCGAACAGGGTATCGACGTATTTGTCCCTGCGCCCTTGCTCGCGGATGTTCTCCATGAATTCCTTGACCTTCGGATAGCGTCGGAAGTAGAGGTCCACGTACTCCTGGGCCGCCTGGCGCTCGATGCCGAGCTGGCGGGCTAGGCCGAATGCGGACATCCCGTAGATGAGCCCGAAATTGATGGCCTTGGCGGAACGGCGCTGGTCGCCGGAGACCTCCTGGAGCGGCACGCCCCAGACCTCCGCGGCGGTGGCCCGATGAATGTCCAGACCCGCATCGAAGGCGGCCAGCAGACGCTCATCGCTGGAGAGGTGGGCCATGATGCGTAGCTCGATCTGGGAATAGTCCGCCGCTAACATGCAGTGGCCGGGCGCGGGGATAAAGGCACGACGGATGCGTCGCCCGTCTTCGCTGCGGATCGGGATATTCTGCAGGTTGGGGTCGGAGGAGGAGAGGCGGCCGGTGGCGGTTACTGCCTGATGATAGCTGGTGTGCACCCGGCCGGTGCGCGGGTCGACCATCTGCGGCAGCTTGTCGGTGTAGGTGGACCTGAGCTTGGCCAGACCTCGATATTCCAGGATGAGCCGCGGCAGCTCGTGTCCCTGATCGGCGAGCCGCTGGAGCACGGATTCGGAGGTCGATGGGGCCCCCTTGGGGGTCTTGGCGATGACCGGAAGCCCCTTTTCCTGAAAGAAGATCTCTCCGATCTGCTTGGGAGAGCCCAGGTTGAATTTGCGTCCCGCCGCATCGAAGGCCGCCTGCTCCAGATCCTGCATCCGTACCGCCATGTCGGCACTCTGGGCGGCGAGTAAATCCGCATCGATGCCCACGCCGTTGCGTTCCACACGCGAAAGCACCGGCACCAGAGGCATCTCGATCTGCTGGTACAGCTTCGCCAAGGAGGGTTCCGCCCGCAGCCGGGGAAACAGTTCCCGATGCAGGCGTAGGGTGACATCCGCATCCTCGGCGGCATAGGGGCCGGCCTGCTCCAGCGGGATCTGATCGAAGCCGAGCTGCTTGGCGCCCTTGCCTGCGATGTCCTCGAAACGGATGGTTTCCTGCTCCAGGTACTTCCGCGCCAGGGAGTCCATGTCATGGCGGGTGGCGGTACTGGCCAGCACATAGGATTCCAACATGGTGTCTTGGGCAATCCCTGCCAAGCGGATGTCGTGATTGGCCAGTACGCTCATGTCGTACTTGAGGTTCTGACCCAGCTTGGGCCGGTCCGGGTCCTCCAACAGGGGCCTCAGACGTTCCAGCACCCAGTCCCGGTCGAGCTGTTCAGGCACCCCCGGATAGTCGTGGGCTACCGGGACATAGGCCGCCCGGTGCAGCTCGACGGCGAAGGACAGGCCCACAAGCGCGGCCTGCATGTAATCCAGGCTGGTCGTCTCGGTATCGATGGCGAAGAGGTCCGCGGATTCCAGGCGTTCGAGCCAGGCCTCGAGGGCCGGTTTCGAGCGGACGATCTCATACTCGTTGTTCGCTGTCGGCTCGGCGACTGGCCGATCATCCACCTGCTCCGGGTCGGATTCATCCTCCAGGGTCGCCAACAGGCGCCTGGACTCGAAGCGCTCATACCAGCCGCGCAGGCGGTCCGGGTCGGGAGGGGTAGGCACCAGATCCCGAGGTCCCAGCTCCAAGGGGACGTCCAGCTTGAGGGTAACCAGCGTCCGCGCGCGGGGTAACTGGTGAATGCTTTCACGCAGACCCGCCCCGATCTTGCCCTTGATCTTGTCCGCGTTCTCGATCACGCCATCCAGGCTACCGAACTCGTCGATCCACCTGGCCGCCGTCTTGGGTCCGCACTTGGGCACACCGGGGATGTTGTCGACACTGTCCCCCGTCAGGCTCAGGTAGTCCACGATACGCTCCGGCGGGACGCCGAACTTGGCGATGACACCCGTCCGGTCGAGCAGAGTGTCGGTCATGGTGTTGATCAAGGTGATGCGGCCGTCGACCAGCTGGGCTAGATCCTTGTCGCCGGTAGCGATCAGGGTATCCATGTGCTCAGTCGCAGCCTGCACCGCAAGGGTGCCGATGACGTCATCCGCCTCCACCTCGGGGACCACCAGCAGCGGTAGACCCAGGGCACGGATGGTCTCGTAGAGGGGTATGATCTGCTCGCGCAGATCTTCCGGCATGGGCGGCCGATTGGCCTTGTATTTGGGACAGATCGCGTTCCGAAAGGTCTTACCGGCGGCATCGAATATCACCGCCATGTGTTGGGGCCGGTAGTCCGCGCTGAGCTTGCGCAGCATGTTGAGCACCCCGATCGCCGCGCCGGTGGCCTCCCCTTTCGAGTTGACGAGCTTGGGGAGGGCGTGATAGGCGCGGAACAGATAGGATGATCCGTCGACGAGGATGAAAGGATAGTGCTTTGCCATAGGTCATACCGGTCCGTATCCGGTGTCCGAAGGGTACCATGCAAAACCACGCCCGGTGGTCGATTACGAGAAATTTTAGATAATGGTAAATCTTTCCGAGCGCAACGCTTGTCAGGCCGTTTTTTGTAAGTGGCGAAAACCTTCGATTGCTTCAGGGGACCTTGAAAAATCCCATGCTCAATACTTTTCATGGTGATGCTCATAAATCGCGCTGACTCTTTATGGATTCCAGACTGGCTAGGATATTTTGCGCAAATTTGCCTTCTCAGAAAGCCAGAGGGGCGTCGTATTGAAGGACGCTCGACGGAAAAAGAGATGAAATACACTCTCTTTATCGGCCATACCGGATTTCCAGAACCCATAGGCCATGGTCAATTGGTCATAGTTCGTGGTCAATGCCATTGAGTTAGCTACTGACCGCTTGTCGTGGTCGGTCAGGATGCGGAAAAGAAAACGACGAATCGCACGATTCGTCGTTTTTCCTCTTTTTCCCTGACCGGTAACGCTCAACTTTAGGGCACCTTGAAAATCTTGTCCACTCAGCAATAAAAATTCGCCTTGGTTGACCACTTGACCTCCAGAAACCGTGTTTTTCGAGGTTCCCTTAATGGCATCGAGTTCGTGGTTCATTCGGTTTCCAAGGCCCCCTATAGCGCTTTATTGTTTCAGCACGCTAGTCCAAAACTATGCCCTTTAGTGCAAGGCTTTAGCTGCTACACAGGTATTCTCTCAATACCGTCTCTTCAAAGCGAATGTCCGAGGCTAAAAAAACGATCCGGGTGAAAACCTGTTCGGATAATCGGATCGGGTGTTGGGACAACAGGAAATGTCAGCTCCCGAATGATTTCGGACTTTCAGTCCAAGAGCAACCTATGCACTTTCAGTGCATTTAGTGGTTGAGTGAGCAAACTTTACTGTTTTGACCGCACTTTTGGTGGTATGCATGATCTCGAGGGCGTAACCGCCGAGCTTGAGGCTGGTTCCCGGCTCGGGGATGGCCTCCATATGCTCGATGACCAGACCATTCAGGGTCTTAGGGCCGCCGGTGGGCAGCTTCCAGCGCAGGGCGCGGTTCAGCTCTCGCACGCTGATACCACAGTCGATCAATAGGCTACCGTCCTCACCCTGGTAGATTTCCCCGATGGTATGCGCCGGGTCCGAGGCGAACTCCCCGACAATCTCTTCGAGCAGGTCGGTAAGCGTGATCAGCCCCATAAAGTCGCCGTATTCGTCCACGACGAGTCCTATCGGCTCCTTCTCCCGCTGGAAATTCATCAATTGCTGATAGAGTTGCGTGCCCTCGGGGACGAAGTAGGGCTGGCGGCCGATCTCGCGTAGGTGTGTCTTGTCGAGTCCCCTGTCGAGCAGGGCGTGCAGGGCATCGCGCGCATGGATGATGCCGATGACGCTGTCGATGTCGCCGTCGAACAGGGGCAGTCGCGTGTAGGCGGCGTTTTTGAGCCGGTTGACGATCTCTTCTTCGGTGTCCCGGATGTCGATCCCGTCTACCTCGTTGCGGGGGATCATGATGTCTTCCACCGTGGCGTTCTCCAGATCCAGGATCGCCAGCAGCATGGTCCGGCTGCGCTCCGGGATCATGGCCCCGACCTCGCTGACTACGGTGCGCAATTCCTCGCGCGACAGTGCATTGTCGCGCCCGTCCTCCGGCCGCACCCCGAGCATCCCCAGCAGTCCGTTGGTCACCCGGTTGACGGACCATACCAGGGGGTGGAGGAGCTTCCGAAGCGGCGTGTAGAGGAACGAGGCGGGGTAGGCGAGGCGCTCGGGGTGCAGGGCGGCGAGGGTCTTGGGCAAGACCTCGGCGAAGATGAGGATGACCAGGGTCAGGATACCCATGGCCGCAGCGATTGCCCCTTCACCGCCGATGCGCAGGGCGATGATGGTCGCCAACGACGAGGCCAGGATGTTGACGAAGTTGTTGCCGAGCAGGATCAGGCCGATCAGGCGGTCCGGGCGTTCCAACAGCGCCCGCGCCAGCACGGCGCCCTTATGACCTTGCTCCGCCTGGTGCTTGAGGCGATAGCGGTTGAGGGTCATAAGCGCCGTTTCGGAGCCCGAGAAAAAGCCCGAGAGCAGGATCAGGAACAGCAGGAACAGGAAGAGACCGGGGAGCGGGATGGTGTTCAATGTCCGATCCCTATTCGGAAAAGGATTCGGTTCGATAGCGACTGACCCGAACCCGGTCCGACCAATGATCCGGGCGAAGACCGGCCTTCTGTTTCAGGTGGCGCAGGAAGGCACGGGGCTCGGGCAGGCTCTCCCAGACCGTAGGCAGAAAGGTCCCGCGGGCGGCCCCCTCCTTAAGAATCAGGCCATCCCGACCCGGTTCGATCATCCGCAGCAGTTCTTCTTCGGAAGTGAAGAAAAGGGGTCGTGCCGGTGTCAGTACCGAGATCTCGATGGAAATCCGGGCCAGCTCCGGGTGCGTCAGGGGTCGGAATCTGGGGTCCCGGAACGCGGCGGCGAAGGCGTTCTCCGCCACATCCAGCACCAGGGGTTGGACGGCCTCCAAATGGCCGATACACCCGCGCAGGGTCCCCCCGGTTTCCAGGGTCACGAACGCCGCCCGTCGCGCCCTGAGGTCGGCGGGATAGTCGGACGGGACGACCGAAAGCGGACAACCCTGGTCCAATCCGTGCGCAATCGACTGCCTGGCCAGCGCCAGGAGCATGCGTCGCTGCGACGGGTCGAGGGGATCGGGGTCAATTGAAGGCATAGGCACCGTAACCTACCACTTGGTCGCGGGGTCCCGCCGTGTCGCCGGAGTTGCGCAGGTCCAGGGTCCGGGCCTTGAGGCCGCGGCACTTCGCCTCGTGCAATAGGCCACCCAAGGGAACATGGCCACAGGCCTGGGCGGGAGCGATGGCCTCCGGGCGTAGGGCTTCGATGGCCCGGGTGGTCTCTGCGTCCATGGCTACGGCGTGCTCGTAATCCAAGTAGTGGCTGAGATCCGAGCTGACCAGAATCAGCGTCTCCTCGCCGCCCCACAGGCGCGCGATGACCTGAGCGACCTCTTCGGTAGCGGCAGTACCGACCAGGAAGGGGACGATGCGGAACGCTGGCAGGGACAGCTGCAGGAAAGGTAAGTGCACTTCGAGACAATGCTCGCCGTCGAACGGTGCCTCGTAGCAGCGGACCTGCGGCAGGTCGCGGACCTCCGCATACGCCTCCTGGTCCACGGGAACGGCCCCCAGCGGGGTAAGAAAGGTCGCGGCGGCGCTGTAGGTCAAACCGGTGAAGGGGACGCGATGGGAAGGCCCGAGCAGGACGATACGTGACAGCTCCCCGGCGCGCGCGGCGAGCCGGGCATAGGCGCTGCCGGCAATGGGTCCCGAGTAGATGTAGCCGGCATGGGGGACGACCAGGGCCTTTGGTGTCTCGGTTCTATCAATCTCGGCTTTGGCGCTCTCGGCTTCGGTGGTCTCAGCAGCCGCGAGGAAAGACCCGACCGCTCGGCGCAGCTCCCGCTCATCCGCCGGATAGAACATTCCGGCGACCATTGCCGCTCTGGTAATTGTCTCTCTGGTGTTTGTCATCGCTTGTCCTCATGCCCCGATCGGCTTTTTGCAGGTCCGCATGACTCACCAAGGCGGTTGACGACGCCCCGATTTTCGGTTCGGCCTTGTTGCCGGGTCGAATGCGTGTAGCCTAACCTGAGAAAAGCCCATCGCCTATTGGAAGCTGACAGCTTAGCCTAAAGTTGCGAAGGTCCACCAGACCATCATTCCCGTCCACCTGCACTTCCGTACCCATCCTCTACGTAAGCTACTCCGCGGTCAAAGACCACGGTCTCATTGAAGCCGGACATCAAGAAAATCGAAAGTAATGCCCGGTCCGCTGCCTCGCCCTTTGGGAGGGTGTCGCAAAAGCCCCGCTCCCGGCCTTCGGTTCCCACACAGCGCCTGGGAACGAGAAAACTAAGCCTGACTGATGACCAGTTGGGTCGGCAACTCGGTATTCAGGTCCTCCCCGGTAACCAGTAAGAGCCGACAGAATGTCGGCGATCCCAGGAGCCGACCAGGAGCCGACCAGGAGCCGACAAGATGTCGGCGGTCCCGGTCCGGCTGGGACCGCCGTCTTCCGGACGGCTTACGGACCCCATCATCAGCTGTCGGCAACGGTCAGAGCAGATGCCTTCCGGGCCGCACCGGATAACGCCGGATTTCTCGTTCCCACGCGCTGCGTGGGAACGCGGAAGCCCGCGCCGCGGAGTGTTTCGGAGACCCCATGAGCCTTAGTCGCACGCTAGTACCTCGTTTCACATGATTTTGTGGTAGGGAACGCCCTCCGTGGCGTTCCGAACGGCCTGCGGAACGGCACGGAGGCCGTCCCCTACAAATGCAAAATGGAGTGAAACGGCGTACTAGCGGTGGGCACAGCCCACCCTACGGATGCCCGGCGGGATGCGGCCATCCCTGGCCTGTCCCGCCCTACGGGGGGGGACCACCCCTGCCAACTGCTAATCAATTCAGCTGAATGCGTTGTCCCCAAGGTATCTGCGAACGGCCCTTGACCAACCAGACGACGGGGTAGTGCGGCGCTTCGGGTGGGAAATCGCCTTGGGCGTCGGTGAAGTAGACCAGAAGGTCGGGGCGCAGACCCGCACGCTCGATCCAATCGAACACGGGCCGAAAGCTGGTGCCGTCGCCGCCCTTGACTGCATCGGGTGGCGTGAATTCCTCCCAGGGCTCGAAGATCCAGGGCGCGCCTGCGCAGAGCTCGGTGTCGCAGGGCAGCAGGGTAACGCGGGCCCGGACCTAGCCCTTGAGGGCATCGATCTCGGCGATGAACTCCGCTAGCTCCCGCGCCTTGATGGAGCCGGAGGTATCCACCGCCACCACCAGCTGGAGCTGGTGGCTACGCAGGGTCGGGAGGATGAAATCCCCCTCGCGCCGGGACGGGCGCATATAGCTGTAGTCGTCCCGCGCCGCCGCCGTCATGTAGCGTGCGAGCAGCATGCGCCAGGGCAGCTGGGGCTGCAACAGGTGGTCGATCATGCGTGCCAGCTCGCCCCCGAGCTTGCCCGCCTGCATGGCTTGCTGAGCCGCGCCGGCCAGACGTTGCTGCCACTGGACGTTCAGGGTCTCCTGCTCGTCCGGCTGCAAGGGTTCCGGCTCGGCGGCGCCCCCGCCGGATTCCGGCTCGGGTCGCGCCTGGGTGCCGCCGCCCTGCTCCCCGTCTTGGGGATCGGTCGCCAGCGGCCGGTCCGTCAGATCATCTTCCCGCAGGCCGCTGTCCCTGCCCCGACTTTGGTTGTCGCGGTCGTAGGCGTGCTTATCCAAGGTCCGGGAGGCGTCGTTGTCCTCGATCAGCGGGTAGATCTCTTCGGCCGTCATGCCCTTGTACAGGGGTATATGCAGGGCCTCGGGTGGGGGCGTGAGGCCCGCGTCGATCAGCAGAGGATTGACGGCATAGTCGCAGGCCAGGTCCCATTTATGCCGCACCCGGTGCCGGCGGCGGGCGAAGTGGGAGAGGGCGTAGTGCAGGGCCTCGTGGGCGAGCATGAACTGGGTCTGTTCGATACTCAGTTGCCGGATATACTCGGGATTATAGTAAAAGGCCCGGGCGTCGGTGGCGGTGGTCGGACACCAATCGGGCTCCACCGGGTTCATGGGCAGGCGCAACACCAGGGCGCCGAGAAAGGGCTTGTCCAGGATCAGGCGGGTGCGCGCCGCCGCGAGCTTGGTCTTGATGGCCTGGATATCGACCGTCATAGATACCGGCTGCCCGTTCAGTCGTCGATCATAATGTCCGCCACCGCCTGGGCCCAAGCGGTGAACGCGGAGACCTGGAACAGTGCGTCACCGATCGCCCGGTGCAGATCGGAGACCAGCATGACGCCCATCTCGCGCTGGGGAAAGCGCCCGGCATAGACCAGGATATTGTCGAGGACCTGGGTGGCGGAGTCGCTGCTGGCGGCGCGGATGGCCCGGCCCACCAGGGCGGCGGCGACCGCGTACTGCAGGTCGATCTCGGTGGGGACGGGGACCTCGTCGCCGGCCAGAATGGCATCCAGATCGGGCATCTGGTCCAGGCTAGTGATGAAGGCATGGAGCTCGATGCCCGCCGCCGGTCCGACGCAGGCCTGCAGGGGTCCCCCGCAGCAGTCCGGGCTGGTCCTCGAACTTGCGCAGACCCCGGTGGGCAAACTCCCAGGAACGCGGAGACGGAAAGGCCACCGGATTATGGGCCGGATCTTTGTGACCTTGGCGTTTCTGGCCTTGTTAATCCAAAGATCGTAAACAGGCTCTCAGAGCCCCTCTTCCGGCGAGGGTGTCGAAAAAGTAGCGCAGGCGAGGATGCCTGCGCTACACCTCGCGGATGGGTGGTCTTTCTCGTTCCTAGGCGCTGTGTGGGAACGCGGAAGCTCCGCGCCGCGGCTGGTCATGGGGTCCGTAAGCCGTCCGGAAGACGGCGGTCCCAACCGGACCGGTCACGCCGAGATTCTTGGGTCGGGCCGATTGTGGCCTCTACCAGGAGTCCGAGGCGGGTGGTTCACAAGACGGGTCTGTGGTTGCGGATGGGGTATTCTACCCTCTGTCAACCTAAAGCAGAAATGTCCTCTTTGTCCAAAGCTGAACTGCTCTGTCCTTTGCTCCGGGTTGACAGTCTTCAACGCCGGCTGGTAATTTGCCGACCATGAATAATGTGGATTGAATTGAACCGCTAGGCACTGGAAAAATGAAGTATCCCTCGATTTTCCGTGCCCCGGTTGTCGGCTGCTACGGTCGTGGCGGGGCTGTCGCTGCGATGAGAGACATGCGGCGGGCACACGAGCCGGTTGCCGTTATGCGTTCGGCTGCCTTGCCCCGTCAGTTGCGAACACTGTAAAACGAAGGGCCCTTAAGGCCTGAACATCAGCAATGCTCGGAGATCGGACATGAATCAGTTTTACTACGACGCCGTAACCAAGATGGAGCAGGCGGGTGTCGACGACGAGTACATCCAAGGCTGGCAGTGCGGATTCCTCCAGAATCCCAAGCGTGAAGAGCAGCGGTTGACCGAGGCCTACGAGGCCGGTTACTCCGACGGTGAAGAGAAGACCACCGACAACTTCGGGAACTGGGCGAAGGGTTAAAGATGCCAGCCGATCAGACCCAAAAGGGCGGTTGTTGCCGCCCTTTTTTGTTAGGTCGGGCCAACCTCCGACTCCTGGAAACCTGCTGAGTATGAACCCCTCCACCGACAAGCTGCGGCAACTCCTCGCAGGTCCCGAGCTGCTGCTCATGCCCTGCTGCTTCGATGCCCTCTCGGCGCAGCTCATCGAGCAGGCCGGTTTTCCCCTGACCTTCATGAGCGGCTTTGCCGTGGCGGCGGCGCGATTGGCCCTGCCGGATACCGGCCTCATCTCTTATGTCGAGATGCTTGACCAGGGTCGCGGCATCCTGAATGCCGTCTCCTTTCCCGTCATCGGCGACGGCGATACCGGCTACGGTAACCCCGCCAATGTGCAGCGCACCGTACAGGGCTATGCCGACGCCGGGTTCGCCGCCATCATGCTCGAAGACCAGCTCGCCCCCAAGCGTTGCGGCCACACCCGTGGTAAGGAGATCGTCCAGCGCCCCGAGGCCCTGTCCCGAATCCAGGCGGCTGTGGATGCCAGGGAGCAGGGGGCGGATATCCTCATCATGGCCCGCACGGACGCCCGCGCCACCGACGGTCTTGCCGAGGCCCTGTGGCGCATGCAGGCATTCGCCGACCTGGGCGCGGACATCCTGTTCCTGGAGGCACCCCAGGACGAGGCCGAGATGATCGATTTCTGCACCCAGGTCCCAGGTCCCAAGATGGCCAACATGCTGGCGGGGGGCGTCACCCCGGTGCTGTCGCCGCAGCGCCTGCAGGAGATCGGCTACCGGATCGCCGCCTATCCGCTGGCCCTGCTCAACAGCGCGGTCTATGCCATGCAGGAAGCCCTGCGTGGGCTCGCGACGGGAGATCTACCCCGGCGGAGCGTCGACTTCGCCACCATCCGCCAGATCGTCGGGTTCGACCAATACGACCAAATCCTGCGGCAATACACGAGTCTGGGGCCAGAGTCCTAATATCTCGGGCGCAGGCCGGGGCAACCGGGTAGTGGTCCGGTATCCGGTTCCCACATAACCCTGTAGGTTAAGAATGGTGGACACCGACCTGATGCTCTCCGCGGCGCGGAGCTTCCGCGTTCCCACGCAGCGCGTGGGAACGAGAAAGGGGTAGCCTATCCCCAAACCATGCAGGCGAGACGCCTGCGCTACGTTGGGCGTCACCTTATACCCGTCGCACGTGAATATTATGGTAAGCGAGGTGTGCTGATCGTGCCCGAGAGCAAGGCGCGACGGGGAGGAATGCCAAGCCCTATTGCGACGAGTCGCGACGCGGCTATCGGGTGCGGGGGGGGCGTACCGTAATTGTGCGTTCCAATAAGATCCCTCGCTCGGTGCCGCTGCGGTCATTCGGTGACGGGCTGAATCGGCTCTTCGGCATCGCCCTCTCCCTCGTCAACGCCAAAGACGGCCTGCTGCTTGTCGACGAGTTCGAGAACGGTATGCACGAAAGGCGTGCTGGTGCGGCTCGCCCGCAAGGGCGAAGACATCATCCCCACGCTCTTCCGTGAGGATGAGTTGAGGATAGTGGACGCGCGACCGCATCGAGGTACGTTGAGGTGGCGGGCAAGAAGATCCTGCTCGCCGAGGGCAAGGACGATGAGCATGTACTCAAGCCGAAAGCTTAGCCGGATCGATAAGCCTGAAACTGGCGATTCGCCGTGGCGGGATGCAGCCGTCCATGGCCTTTCCTGCCCTACGACTGCCCCCTTCCTACTCCGAGCTGTGCAGTATTTGACCTTTCCGGTCTTCCACCGAGACCTTGATGGGGATGCCCTTGCGGATGCTGGCGCTCACGATGCAGAAGTCCTCGAACAGGTCCTTGCAGCGGTCGAAACGCTGGGTGCCGGCCAGTTCGTCGTTGACGACCAGCCTGACTTCCATGCCGCCGATGCGCAAGCGGTTCTTCTCGGTTCGGACCATGGTGCAGGTGGCCTCGGTGCGCAGGCTGTTGGCGGGGGGGTCTTCCTTGGCCAAGCAGTAGAGCAGGCTGGCACTCATGCAGTTGGCGGCGGCCGCGGCGAGCAGGCGGGACGCGTTTGGACCGGAGGCCTCGCCCAGGGGCGGCGATTCATCCATGAGGAGATCCGCAGCCTGCTTCCAGTCGAAGCGGACATTGATCTCGTAGTTTTCCTGTTGCTCCAGGTGGATAGTGAAACGACCTTCTTCGGACATGGGGCTTCCTCTCGTTGTTGAAGCTTGTGGGCTGTCTGGGTTCTAAAAGATTTTCGCAAGCAGAAGGGTTTATTGCGTAGTCTTCACTGAGCGCGCGCTCACGCTCCACATTCGGATCGCACGTTCGGCCTGCCGGATTTTCGCCTGCTCGATCAGGTTGTGCGTGGCCCGATAAGAACGCTGACAAAAGGCACGAAATGCGGCGTCCGAGGCGCGGGATGGCCAGACACCGGTCGCTGTTGTGAGCTGTCCGGTCGCTTGTCCATAGCCCGCCAGGGTGTCGATGTACGCTATGGGGGGGATGTTACTCACCAGCCTTGCCAGACGTCCGTTTCCATCCCAGAAGGGGTGGATATGCACAAAGCCCAAGTGCAACCTGGCATAGGCGCTGATCGCTTCGGTCTCGGACAGTGCCGTACCGACGGACCGATTCAATTCCGCCAGCCACTGTGCCATCAGGGTAGGAACATGTTCAGGGGCTGCGTACTCGATGTAGGTCTGCCTACCGTCCTCGGTGACTGCGTAGGTACCGTCGTTCGGCTCGACCTTCCAGGCGCCGCAGGGCTTGTGGATACCCAGGGCGAACTCGGATTGCACGGCCTAGTGCAGATCGCAAAGATACGACTCGGTGACCGCCTTCTCCAATCCCGCACGGAACTTGGATGTGTTCACGAAAGGGTGGGTGTCAATTCGCGGTTGACATTTAACCTGCGCCTACCGACCAGGTCCGAGGTAATACGCCGTGGACTTGGTGGACCGAGTGAACACTGTGGACCGGAGGTTGCCCCCGTCCACCAGGTTCACTCAGTCTATTCGGTCCACGGTGGCTACCACCGAACCTACTCGCCTCACAGTACCCGGCAGATAATGTCAACAGACCCTAGTACCTGGTTTCAGGTTATATTGCAAATTCATAGCATTGAGAACCTGTCTGGCAAAAAAGGCAAGCCCTTGTTTATAAAGCTGTACCCAATTTGCTCGGAACAGGGATTTAGAATACAAATCAATGCATTACGTTTTTTCCAAGTGTATCCGTGGTTCAAAGGATTTGCGATTCCTGCCCGACAAGAGGCAGAACTATTTTTGTGCAGCGCACAAACCTGACTCATTTGTAAAGATGCAGGTCCCTCAAGGAATCCTAGTCTCGGACACCGACGACCTGCCCGCGGGACGGGCAGGAGATTTCCACCGCGGGCGGTGCGGAATCAGGGCTCGATGCGCGTCCCCAATAGCTCCAGAAATTTGCGGATCCACTCAGGATGGGCCGGCCATGCCGGTGCCGTCACCAGGTTTCCGTCCACATAAACGTTGGAGAAGGTCTCCCCGACCTCGCACCAGCAGCCGCTGGCACCCTCGATGTCGGGTTTGAGCGCCGGGTAGGCGGTGGCTTTCTTGCCCTGGAGCACCCCCGCGGCGACCAGGAGTTGCTGGCCGTGGCAAACGGATGCAATGGGCTTGTCCGCCGTGGCGAATTGGCGCACGATCTCGATGAGGCGCGCGTTGAGCCGCAGGTATTCCGGGGCCCGGCCACCGGGAATGACCAAGGCATCATAGCCGGCGGGGTCGATGGTCGCGAAATCGGCGTTGACGGCAAAGTTGTGGCCGGGTTTCTCGCTGTAGGTCTGATCGCCCTCGAAGTCGTGTACCGCCGTGCGTACCTGGTCGCCGGGCTTTTTGTCGGGGCAGACGGTATGGACCTCGTGGCCCACCATCTGGAGCATCTGAAAGGGCACCATGGCTTCGTAGTCTTCTACGAAGTCACCTACCGGCATCAGGATCCGCTTAGCGGTCATCGGCAAATCTCCTCAGGTAATCGTTGGTTGTAAAGTCCCGTAAGATTATAGACACATTTTTTGAGCAGATGGGCTGTTTTTGGGACCAGTTTTTCATCGCCTAAAGGGAAGGAATGTGGCCCGTGCTTCCTGCGGGATGTGCTGATTGTAGACCCTAACGTAGCGCTTGATGGTATCGGCCAAGTGCTCGGCGGAGTCGAAGCGGGTGGTGGCTAAGACCCCGGCGATGCGGCCGTTGAAGCGTTCGATCATGCCATTGGTCTGCGGCGTTCTTGGTTTGGTCAGGCGATGTTCGATGCGGTTGGCGGTGCAGACGCGATCAAACGCGTGGGCACCCGTGGGCTGGCGCTGACCGGTGGCGCAGAAACGATCGGTAAATTCCTTACCATTATCGGTGAGGACCTTGGTGATCGTGAAGGGGGCCTTGTCGATCAGGCGCGAGAGGAAACCGCCGGCAGAGGCGGCTGACTTGTCCTGGAGGCGTTCGACGTAGACCCAGCGGGTGGCGCGGTCAATCGCGGCAAAGAGGTACTGCCGATGGTCCTCATCCGGCATGTGGGGCAGATACTTGACGTCCACATGGACGCAGCCGGGATCATACGCCTTGACGGGCTTCACCGGCATCTTGGCGCCGGCCTCCCAGGGCATCAGCGT
>Ga0209453_1000015_pt1 | contig 21280 bp, 18 predicted proteins | sample WorMetulBAHAMAS1_FD_187397 | JGI IMG/M metagenome (GOLD analysis project Ga0209453, IMG submission 187397) | Marine gutless worms symbiont microbial communities from Max Planck institute for Marine Microbiology, Germany - Olavius ullae BAHAMAS.1... | ecosystem: Host-associated > Annelida >...
ATTACAGTCTCAGCCCGAGTCGGTGAGCGACCGGGAACTGGCCGAGGCTTACCACCTCAACCGTCACACGGTTGCGAAATGGCGCCAACGCAAGGGGGTGGAAGATGCCTCGCACCGCCCCCATCGGGCTCCACGCCACGGCCCAGGAAGCGGTGGTGGCAGCGTTGCGTGAGACCCTCCTGCTGCCCCTGGATGACTTGCTGGCGGTGACCCGCGAGTTCATCCACCCCGAGGTCTCGCGCTCTGGCCTGGACCGCGGTCTGCGCCGCCACGGCGTGTCTAACCTCGAGACGCTGATGCCCTGGGAGGCCGGCGCCAAGATGCCGGTGAAGCCCGTCAAGGCGTATGATCCCGGCTGCGTCCATGTGGACGTCAAGTATCTGCCCCACATGCCGGATGAGGACCATCGGCAGTACCGCTTTGCCGCGATTGACCGCGCCACCCGCTGGGTCTACGTCGAACGCCTCCAGGACAAGTCAGCCGCCTCTGCCGGCGGTTTCCTCTCGCGCCTGATCGACAAGGCCCCCTTCACGATCACCTAGGTCCTCACCGATAATGGTAAGGAATTTACCGATCGTTTCTGCGCCACCGGTCAGCGCCAGCCCACGGGTGCCCACGCGTTTGATCGCGTCTGCACCGCCAACCGCAGCGAACATCGCCTGACCAAACCAAGAACGCCACAGACCAACTGGTATGATCGAACGCTTCAACGGCCGCATCGCCGAGGTCTTAGCCACCACCCGCTTCGACTCCGCCGAGCACTTCGCCGATACCATCAAACGCTACGTTAAGGTCTACAATCAGCACATCCCGCAGAACGCACTGGGCCACAGTCCTCCCCTTCAGGCGATGAAAAACTGGTCCCAAAAACAGACCCAGCTGTTCAAAAAATGTGCCTATAATCTGGCGGGACTTGACATCTAATCTAAAAGACGCTCTGATAGAAGGAAATGGCCTGCGGTGTAATATTTATCTTGAGCCATTCCCTGTGAGAGAATTGCAAATTGATCACAGAGTTCCGTTTGAAATCGCAGGTGATAACGGTGCTCTATCCGAAAATATAGCTGAGTACATGCTTTTGTGCGCATCTGCGAATAGGGCAAAGTCCTGGAGTTGCGAAAATTGTGCAAACTGGCAAGAAAAGGATATTGCCGTTTGTCAATCGTGTTATTAGGCTTTCCCTGAATCGTATACGCATATCGCCATGCGAGATGTTCGAAGGCTTGATCTTCTATGGTCAGGCGAGGAAGTTGCGGAGTATGACACCCTGATGGACGAAGCAGCAAAAGTGGAGGAAGCAGCGCCGGAATACGTCAAGAACGTGCTTCGTAACCACTTTAAGAAGAAAATGAGGGACTTAGGTACTTACGAGTCATCCGCTATGCGTTCCCGAGCCCGCGCGATGGCCGCGCGCACCTGGACCGGGGCGGTACCACCGATGTGATTGCGGGCAGCCACCGAGCCATCCAGTGTCAGCACCGCAAAGACATCCTCGGCGATGTCTGCGGAAAACTGTCGCAGTCTCTCCAGCGACAGCTCCGAGAGATCTTTCCCCTCTCGGACGCCTAGAGCTACCGCTTGGCCGACGATCTCGTGGGCATCGCGGAAGGGAATACCTTTGCGTACCAGATAGTCCGCCAAGTCGGTAGCAGTCGCAAAGCCTTGACGGGCAGCCGCGCGCATACGTTCCGAATTGCACCGTAGCGCCCCCATCATATCCGTGAACACCTTCAGCGAGCCCTTGAGGTTGTCGACCGTGTCGAACAAGGGTTCCTTGTCTTCCTGGTTGTCTTTGTTGTAGGCCAGCGGCTGGCCCTTCATCAGGGTCAGCAGTCCCATCAGGTGCCCAAAAATACGCCCCGCCTTGCCGCGTACCAATTCGGGCACATCCGGATTCTTCTTCTGGGGCATGATGGAGGAACCGGTGCAGAAGGCATCTGAAAGCTCGACGAAACCGAACTGGGCGGAGGACCAGAGGATGAGTTCCTCGGAGAAACGCGACAGATGCATCATCAGGATCGCGGCGGCGGCGCCGAACTCGACGATAAAGTCCCGGTCCGAGACGGCGTCCAGGGAATTCTCCGCCGGGCGCGCGAACCCCAACAGCTCCGCCGTATAGTGGCGGTCGATGGGGTAGGTAGTGCCGGCCAGGGCCGCCGCCCCCAGGGGCAGGATGTCGACCCGCCGGCGGCAATCCGCGAGACGCTCACGGTCACGTTGCAGCATTTCGAACCAGGCCATGAGATGGTGGCCAAAGGTGACGGGTTGAGCGACCTGCAGATGGGTGAAACCGGGCATCACCGATTCGACTTCGCGTTCGGCCAGATCCAGGATTGCGACCTGCAGGCGCCCGATCCCGGCGCGGATGGTATCGATCTCGGCGCACAGGTAGAGCCGCACGTCCGTAGCCACCTGATCGTTACGCGAGCGTCCGGTATGCAGCTTCTTGCCGGCGTCACCGATGTCCAGGGTGAGCGCCGCCTCGATATTCATGTGGACGTCTTCGAGGGGGATCGACCACTCGAATTCACCGGCTTCGATACGCGCGCGGATGCGGGTCAGTCCCTTGACGATAAGGTCACTGTCTTCTGTGGTCAGGATGCCCTGGCGAGCCAGCATGGTGGCATGGGCGATGGAGCCTTCGATGTCGTAGCGGTAGAGCCGGTGGTCGAAGCCCACCGATGCGGTGAATGCCTCGACAAAGGCATCCGTGGGCTCATGGAAGCGCCCGGCCCAGGGTTTGTCGGAGCTGGTCTCATTATTCATCGCGCCGCAGATGTTTTTTACGGATCATGGATCGGAAGCCGAATCTCCACGAAGGCCTCATCGCGCAGCCGGCGCAACCACAGTTTGATCGCCGCGTCGGCTTTATGCTCTCGAATCATCTCGCGGGCCTTCATCCGCATGGCCTTGTCCGTGGTGTCCTGGGTGCGGCGCTCAATGACCTGGACGATGTGCCACCCGAAGCTGCTCTTGAACGGCGCACTCACTTGATTCGACGCCAGGGTGCTCATTGCCTTTTCGAACTCGGGTACCGTATCTCCGGGGCCGAGCCAACCCAGATTACCGCCTTTGAGCGCGGAGCCTGTGTCGTCGGAGTGGGAACGGGCGAGGGTGGCGAAGTCGTCGCCGCCGAGGATGCGGAGCCGCAACTGTTTCAGGCGGGTCCTGGCGTCGTCGTCGGACACGACCTCGTTGGTGCGGATGAGGATGTGGCGGGCGTTGATCTGGTTGATGATTTCAGGACCCGAACCCTTGAAATCGGTCAGTTTGATGATGTGATAACCACTTGGGCTGCGTAGCGGCTCGGTGAATTTCCCTTTGGTCAGCGAGCGGGCCGCCTTCTCCGCCAGCGACGGGACCTGGCCTATCGGGAACCAGCCGAGATCGCCGCCTTCCAAGGCCCGCCGTCCATCGGAAAAGCGGATTGCCAGTTGGGCGAAATCGGCACCACCGCGTAGGCGCTTGACCAGGTCTTTGGCCTTGGCCTCGGCCTTCTTGGCCGCTGCGGCGGGCACATTTTCGGAGAGTGCGATCAGGATGTGGGAAAGCCTCACATCGCTACGCTCGATCAGGCGACCGGATTCCCGTTCCAGAAAACGCTCGATCTCTTGATCCGTGACCTTGATATTCGTAACGACTTCATGGGTCTGGAGGCGGGTGGTAATCAGTTTCAGGCGCGTATCCGCGGCAAAGTCCTCATAGCGCATGCCTTCGGACTTGAGGGTGGCGCGCAGTTCCTCCAGCTTCATGCCGTGGCGGGTGGCGATACTGGTGATGGCCTCGGTCAGTACGGCGTCGTCGATCGCGATCCCCAGGTCCTTGGCCTTCTGGAGCTGGAGGCGTCCAAGGATCATCCGTTCGAGGACTTGACGTGCCAGGTCCGGACGCGGCGGGAGCTGCATCCCTCGGTCCCGGATCTGAGGGATTGCCAGGGCTATTTGGTGCTCGAGTTCACTGGCGACGATGACGTCGTCGTTGACCACCGCCACGATAGAGTCCAGCTCTTCGACCCCCCACAGCGCGTCGGTAGGGACGAGGGAGCAGATCAAGATAACGAACAGGACCCGCATCGGTAGGCCCTGTCCACTGGTGCCCCGAGTACGGCAGTACCGAAGTGTCGATAACATAGAAATCATTTTGGCTCTTTATGGATTCCAGACTGATCGAAGGGGACGGCGGTCCGTAGCACTCTGACCGATGACAGAACAGGCAGTCTTTTCTCAACAATAACAGCAAGTTATACGACGCCACTCTGGCTTTCTAAGAAGGCAAATTTGCGCAAAATATCCTAACCAGTCTGGAATCCATAAAGAGCCATCATTTTTTTCCACAAATGAAGGCCAATCAACGCAAATCGGCCGCTAAAGGTCAAATTTCGATTTGAATTTGTTTGCGTCCATTTGCGTTGATTTGCGGATAACCCTTCCGTGAATATCTGCTCGCTCAAGGTTATCGATAATTGGAAGCATCCGTACTTAGTGTATGGAATAACCGTAGATACTGCGTTGGAAGAATTTGTCCACCCGTTGCCCGATCGAACCGAGCCCCGCCAGCTCCACCTGGAGCATGATGCCGTTGGTACCGGCGCTGTCCGGTTCGTTCTTCAAGTGATGGCCCAGCAGCCGTACCCGCCAGCAGCACTGGCCGTATTCGAGGCCAGCGAAGGCCTCCACCGTTTGGCTGTCGAGCAAAGAGTAGTGCCACCGACCGACGAGTTGGAACCGCCGCTCGACCGGTAGGCTGAACGACAGGTCGGTATTCTCGTATAGCTTTTCCTCGCCGGTGTCGAGCGCAAACCGGTAGGCCAAATTGAGCAGCCGATTGTCCGGCGTCCGGTAGTGTAGCTCCAGGGTCTGCTTTCGCAATTGGTCGGTCTCCTGGTTCGGGTCATATTCGAAGCTCGCGCGACCGGTCAAGTTCCGCAGGAACCGGGCGCTCAGAAGCCCCCCAATCGGGGAACTGCCCTCCTCTTCGGGCGGACCGGAGAGCTGGATGTCCCGGTCGCGTGCGTACAGGATTTGGCCGATGCTGGCCCGCAGCAGCTCCTGCCCCGAGTCCCTGGCAATGGTTCGTGACGTCAGGCCGAGGGTCACTTGGTTCGCATCGCCGACGCGGTCCCATCCCACGAACCGATTCGGTCGGAACAGGCTGTCGTAGCTGAAGCTCTGCTCGACGGTGTCAAAAACGGGGATCTCTGCCTGCTCCGTGAGGGGGGTATGTAGATAAAAGGCCCTGGGCTCGAGCGTCTGCAACGATTCCTGGCCAAACCACTTTACCGTCCGTTCGAACACCAACTCCGCATCGAGGTTGAAGCTCGGGATCGCATAGGAGGGACGTGTCTCCCCGTCCGGTTGCTGATTTTGCAGGTCGTATCCGGCCAGATGGAGATTCAGCTGTGGGATCAGATGTCCGTAGCGTCTGCGCAGTGGCCAACGGACGAAGGGTTGGAGGGCGGCGCGGTGCCCATGCATGATCGTATCATGATGGAAATAGTCGTACTCGCCGCTGACGCCCAGCTCGATTCCGGAGCCAACCCGATTGCGCGGACTTGTCCCAAAGACCATCTGGGGCAAGCGTGCGTAGGGTTGGGACGCGGGACCAAGGGTTGTATCCAGGGTTTGGAACTCCTGCAGCCGGGTGAGCAGGTACCAGCTATCGCCGGAATAGTACAAATCGCCCCGGCGTTCGAGGTAGCGCGTGCTGGTCTGCTCCAGTTGGGCACCGAAATCCCCGAAATAGTGGTCGTCGGAGACGGCCCTGTAATCCAGGGCGGTCGCCCAGCGTCGCCCGAAAGCCCCCTCCTGCTCGAGCCGTAACGCCCAGCGTGCGTCCTGGCTGTCACGCTGGCTATCCTGGGGCAGGACTTCACCGGAGAATCGCACCCGCTGGCGGGGTGACAGGTACCTGAATTCGGTCTCGAGCATCGGGCCGCGTTTGGTCATATGACGCACGGAGAAGGTTGCGTCCATATGGGGGGCGATATTCCAATAGTAGGGCACAGTGACATCGATACCGTTGCGGTCCGAGGTACCGAACGACGGCACCAGGAAGCCGCTCCTGCGACGACTATCGATCGGAAAGGATAGATACGGGGAATAGAAAACCGGCATGCCGCGTACCCGCAGCTTGGCGTGGCGTGCCACGCCCTGTCCTTTGGCCTGGTCCAGCTCCAATTCGGCGGCATCCAGGGACCAGGCCCGCTGCCCCGGTCGGCAGGCGGAATAGACGATATTCCGATACCGGGTCAGCGTGGGGGTGACCAGTTCCGCCTGGTCGGCGTTGCCGCGGGCATTGATCTTCCCCATGAATCGATAGTAGACATCGGAGAGGCTGCCCTGGTCCGACTCCAGGTTCATCCGTACCTCGTCGGCGATGAGCCGGAGCCCCGGGTCGGTGAGGAAGATGTTCCCCTTGGCCTTTAGGTCCGAGGTGTTGTGGTCGTAAACAACCTCGTCCGCGGCGACGAATCGGCTACCCTGGCTCCCTCGGACGTCCCCTCTCAGCCACAGCAGATCACGCTCTTTATCGTAATCGGAGGCATCGGCGCTCAAGGACAATGGGTCCTCCATGATTGGCGGCGGCGAGCGTACCGCCGGTCCGAGCCTGACCGGGCGAAGACCGCAATAGTCCCACTCCAGGCCCTCATGGAGGAGACCGGTAGCGACGGTCGCCTGGATAGACGCGGCGGCGACCGCCTCCGGGGGCATCGCAACGGATGTCCGGACCGCGTGTTGCGCCGGTGTCTGGGTCTTCTCTCGACCTTGAGCCGGACAGCGCCGATCGATGCCGCCCGACCCCACACCGCAGATCCGATCCTCGCCGGCACCAACAGCGAAAGCGGTCGCAAGCAACAGCAGGATCCCAACGCAGCAGGCAGGATTGGGATAACAAAAAGACATGCTATCGTTTAAAATTACGAATCACGCGATCCACGCCGAATCAATCGATTCGCGAGATTCGTAGTTTTTCCTCAATCGACGATATCCGCCTTTTCGATTACCACATCCTGCACCGGCACATCCTGGTGGCCGTGCCGGGAGCCGGTCTTGACGCCCTTGATGGTTGTTTCACTTGGTGGTCAGCTTTATCATCGGGTCACTCCGGGTCAGCGGCTTAAGCGCGTGATCTTTTCGATGACGACGGCATCCTTCGGCACATCTTTCGAGAATACCTCCCTCCCGTCTCTCAAGAAGGGTTCGGTGGGGGTAGTGGCGATCTCGTCCACCACGTCCATGCCGTCGGTCACCTTGCCGAAGACGGCGTAGCCCCAGCCCCGCCGATCCTTGGACTTATGGTCCAGAAAGTCATTGTCCTTGTGGTTGATGAAGAACTGGGCAGTAGCCGAGTGGGGGACCATGGTACGGGCCATGGCGAGAGTACCGCGTTTATTTTTCAATCCGTTGTCCGCCTCGTTCTCGATCGGAGCACGGGTATCCTTTTTCCACATCGCCTTATCGTACCCACCGCCCTGGATCATGAAGCCCTTGATGACCCGATGGAAGACGGTCCCGTTGTAGAAACCCGCGTCCACATACTCCAGGAAATTTGCCACGGTCGCCGGGGCCTGGTCGGGATAGAGCTCGACGGTAAGAGGACCCTTGGTGGTCTCGATCCGTAACTTGGGGTTGTCCGCGAAGGCCGCGGGAGTCGTGCCGAGTAGGATGAACAGGGTGGCGGCAGCGGTGAGTAGTCGGCGCATGGTAGAGTTCCTCTTGCCCGGTCGTCGATCGAAATATGCCGTGTCTTCAGCGGGTCCGGATCCCCGGCGTCCCTTGCGGGAGAAACGGGACCCCCTTCAATGGACCAAGTTGCACAGGACCCCGGAGACACGACGAAGCCTAAACTTCGCTATTGTATACCCGTCACCCACCGTAGCGTAGCCCACCCGTCGTAATCGGCAGGGCGAGCACGCATAAACCGAATTGAGGCACTTGAGGGAATTTGTTAGTTTATCGGCGGTATCCGGGCCGGTTCCTCTTCAATCCTCAACGCCTTCTCGGTATGACCAAATGCATCTTCATTACGGGCGGGGTGGTGTCGTCCCTCGGCAAGGGCATTGCGTCCGCATCCCTGGCGGCCCTGCTGGAGGCGCGCGGACTGGTGGTGACCATGGTCAAGCTGGATCCCTACATCAACGTGGATCCCGGCACCATGAGCCCGTTTCAGCACGGCGAGGTCTATGTGACCGACGACGGCACGGAGACCGATCTGGATCTCGGGCATTACGAGCGCTATCTGCGCACCCGCATGGGGCGCAACAACAACTTCACCACCGGCCAGATCTACGACAGCGTCATCAGGAAGGAACGGCGCGGCAATTACCTGGGCGGTACGGTGCAGGTGATCCCCCACATCACCGATGAGATCATGCGCAGCATCCGTCTAGGGGCGGAGGGCGCGGATATCGCCATGGTGGAGATCGGCGGCACGGTGGGGGACATCGAGTCGCTGCCGTTCCTGGAGACGATCCGCCAGATGCGGGTGGAAATGGGGCGCGAGAACGCCCTGTTCATGCACCTGACCCTGGTCCCTTACATCAAGACCTCCGGGGAGATCAAGACCAAGCCCACCCAGCACTCGGTCAAGGAGCTGCGCTCCATCGGCATTCAGCCGGACATCCTGCTGTGCCGCGCCGAGCGCTATCTGCCGGCGGCGGAGCGCAAGAAGATCGCGCTCTTTACCAATGTCCCGGAAGCGGCGGTCATCTCCGCCGTGGACGCGGACAACATCTACCGCATCCCCTTCCTGCTGCACGCCCAAGGACTCGACGACCTGGTGGTGGGGCAGTTCGGGCTCACGGCACCGGCGGCGGACATGCGCGAGTGGGAGCGGATGCTCCAGGGCTTCGATCAGTCCGAGCACGCGGTGACGGTAGGCATGGTAGGCAAGTACACCCATCTCACCGAGGCCTACAAATCCCTCTCCGAGGCCCTGGCCCATGCCGGCGTCCACACCCGCACCAAGGTAAAGATCGTCTATCTGGACTCGGAGCGGATCCAGGACGAGGGCACCGAATGCCTACAAGGTCTCGATGCTGTCCTGGTCCCCGGCGGCTTCGGCAAGCGGGGGGTCGAGGGCAAGATCGCGGCGGTGCGCTACGCCCGGGAGAACCTGGTGCCCTATCTCGGCATCTGCCTAGGGATGCAGGTGGCGGTCATCGAGTATGCACGCAATGTGGCCGGCCTGGCAGGGGCCCACAGCACCGAGCTCGACCCCGCGACACCGCACCCGGTCATCGCCCTGATTACCGAGTGGCAGGAGGCGGACGGCCATATCGAGCTACGCGACGCGGATACCGACCTGGGCGGTACCATGCGCTTAGGGGGCCAAAACTGCCGGCTGGAGCCCGGCAGCCTGGCCCGTAAAGTCTATGGCCGCCCCCAGATCCGTGAGCGCCACCGGCATCGCTATGAGTTCAACAATCGCTATCTGGACCGCATGATGGACGCCAGGATGCGCTTCTCAGGCTGGTCCCTGGACGGCAAACTGGTAGAAATCGTGGAAATCCCGGATCACCCCTGGTTCATCGCCTCCCAGTTCCATCCCGAGTTCACCTCCACGCCGCGGGACGGCCATGCCCTCTTCCAGGGCTTCATCGCGGCCGCGCTCGGGCGGCACGAGGCAACGGAGAAGGCGACATGATGCGGCTACTCGATTATGAGGTGGGGCTCGACCGCCCCCTGTTCCTGATCGCCGGCCCCTGTGTCATCGAAGGCGCAGGCCTGGTGCAGGAGACCGCCAGGGTGCTCAAAGAGATCACCGACGCGCTCGGCATCCCCTTCATCTACAAGGCCTCCTTCGACAAGGCAAACCGCTCGTCCCTGGACAACTTCCGCGGACCTGGAATGGAGGCCGGCCTGCGGATCCTCGCCGACGTGCGCGACCGGATCGGTGTGCGCGTATTGACGGACGTCCATCAGGACACGCCCCTGAACGAGGTGGCCGCAGTGGTGGATGTGCTCCAGACCCCGGCCTTCCTGTGCCGCCAGACCGATTTTATCCGGGCGGTGGCCGCCCAGAAACGGCCCGTCAATATCAAGAAGGGGCAGTTCCTGGCCCCGTGGGACGTTAAGCTGGTCGTCGAGAAGGCCCGCTCCACCGGCAACCAGGCGATCATGGTCTGCGAACGCGGCGTCTCCTTCGGATACAACAACCTGATTGCGGACATGCGGGCCCTGGCTTGGATGCGCGAGACCGGCTGTCCGGTGGTCTTCGACGTCACCCATTCCGTCCAATTGCCCGGCGGCCGGGGGGACAGCTCCGGCGGTCAACGGGAACTGGTGCCGGTGCTGGCACGCGCCGCGGTCGCCGCCGGGATCTCGGGGCTGTTCATGGAGACCCACCCCCGACCCGAGGAGGCCCTGAGCGACGGCCCCAATTCCTGGCCCCTGGGCCACATGCGCGAGCTGCTGGAGACCCTGCTGGAGCTGGACCGGGTGGTCAAATCCCGTGGTTTTTCCGAGGATGAATGACGACCCCGGCGCGCAAAATCCGGAAACAAAACCACCAATCGGGAACTACGAATCACGCGAACGCCCGTACCCTACCGGCTATCCGCCTGGAATTACAGTCTCAGCCCGAGTCGGTGAGCGACCGGGAACTGGCCGAGGCTTACCACCTCAACCGTCACACGGTTGCGAAATGGCGCCAACGCAAGGGGATGGAATGCCTCGCACCGCCCCCAGCGGGCTCCACGCCACGGCCCAGGAAGCGGTGGTGGCAGCGTTGCGTGAGACCCTCCTGCTGCCCCTGGATGACTTGCTGGCGGTGACCCGCGAGTTTCATCCACCCCGAGGTCTCGCGCTCTGGCCTGGCCCGCGGTCTGCGCCGCCACGGCGTGTCTAACCTCGAGACGCTGATGCCCTGGGAGGCCGGCGCCAAGATGCCGGTGAAGCTCGTCAAGGCGTATGATCCCGGCTGCGTCCATGTGGACGTCAAGTATCTGCCCCAAATGCCGGATGAGGACCATCGGCAGTACCGCTTTGCCGCGATTGACCGCGCCACCCGCTGGGTCTACGTCGAACGCCTCCAGGACAAGTCAGCCGCCTCTGCCGGCGGTTTCCTCATGCGCCTGATCGACAAGGCCCCCTTCACGATCACCTAGGTCCTCACCGATAGAGGCCGGCGCCAAGATGCCGGTGAAGCTCGTCAAGGCGTATGATCCCGGCTGCGTCCATGTGGACGTCAAGTATCTGCCCCAAATGCCGGATGAGGACCATCGGCAGTACCGCTTTGCCGCGATTGACCGCGCCACCCGCTGGGTCTACGTCGAACGCCTCCAGGACAAGTCAGCCGCCTCTGCCGGCGGTTTCCTCATGCGCCTGATCGACAAGGCCCCCTTCACGATCACCTAGGTCCTCACCGATAATGGTAAGGGATTTACCGATCGTTTCTGCGCCACCGGTCAGCGCCAGCCCACAGGTGCCCACGCGTTTGATCGCGTCTGCATCGCCAACCGCATCGAACATCGCCTGACCAAACCAAGAACGCCACAGACCAACTGGTATGATCGAACGCTTCAACGGCCGCATCGCCGAGGTCTTAGCCACCACCCGCTTCGACTCCGCCGAGCACTTCGCCGATACCATCAAACGCTACGTTAAGGTCTACAATCAGCACATCCCGCAGAACGCACTGGGCCACAGTCCTCCCCTTCAGGCGATGAAAAACTGGTCCCAAAAACAGACCCAGCTGTTCAAAAAATGTGCCTATAATCTTGCGGGACTTGACATGTCAGTTGTTTCCGGACATTGTGCACCGCCGGATTAACCCATAGTCTCAACCGATCATCCAACCCGACTTGCTCGAACCGTAAGTCTTTACCCCAAAAGAGGAAAACCCAAATGTCCGAGATCGTCGACATCAAGGCCCGTGAGATCATGGATTCCCGCGGCAATCCCACCGTCGAAGCCGACGTCATCACCGCCACCGGCGCCATCGGTCGCGCGGCGGTCCCCTCCGGCGCCTCCACCGGGTCCCGCGAGGCCCTGGAGCTGCGTGACGGGGACAAATCCCGCTACCTCGGCAAGGGCGTGCTGACGGCCGTCAAAAACATCCAGGGCGAGATCCGTGACACCCTGGTCGGCACCGAGGTCAGCGCCCAGAAAGACATCGACGACAAGATGATCAAGCTCGACGGCACCGACAACAAGGGCCGTCTCGGCGCCAACGCCACCCTCGGCGTCTCCATGGCCGCCGCCCACGCCGCGGCCCAGGAACAGTCGGTACCGCTGTACAAATACCTCGGCGACGGCGACTTCCTGCTGCCGGTGCCCATGATGAACATCCTCAACGGCGGTGAGCACGCCGACAACAGCGTGGACTTCCAGGAATTCATGATTATGCCCGTGGGCGCCCCCAGCCTGCGCGAGGCGGTACGTTACGGGGCCGAGGTCTTCCATGCCCTCAAGTCCGTGCTCCACGGCAAGGGCCTGGCCACCGGCGTCGGTGACGAGGGCGGCTTCGCGCCGGATATGCCGTCCAACGTGGCGGCCGTCGAGGTCGTCCTGGAGGCCATCGAGAAGGCGGGGTTCAAGGCCGGCAAGGACATGTATCTGGGCCTGGACGTGGCGAGCTCCGAATTCTACAAAAACGGTACCTATACCCTGGCGGGCGAGGGCCGCACGCTCGACTCCAAGGACATGTGCGAGCTGCTCTCCGATTGGGTGAAAAAATACCCCATCCTCTCCATCGAAGACGGCATGGCCGAAGGGGATTGGGACGGTTGGAAACTGCTCACGGACGCCGTCGGCGACAAGGCCCAGCTCGTGGGCGACGACCTGTTCGTGACCAACACCAAGATCCTGCGTGAAGGCATCGACAAGAAAACCGCCAACTCCATCCTCATCAAGGTGAACCAGATCGGCACCCTGACCGAGACCCTGGAGGCCATCCGCATGGCCCACGAGGCAAAGTACACCGCCGTGGTCTCCCATCGCTCCGGCGAGACCGAGGACACCACCATCGCGGACCTGGTGGTAGCGTCCAAGGCCGGACAGATCAAGACCGGCTCCCTGTCCCGCTCCGATCGCGTCGCCAAATACAACCAGCTGATGCGCATCGAAGACCAGCTGGGAAGCGACGCCCGCTACGCGGGCAAGGGCGCTTTCCGCTGGCTGTGATGCGCTACCCGTCCTGACACCATGCGCTGGTTCATCGGTTTATTGCTGCTGTTGCTGCTGGCATTGCAGTATCGCCTCTGGACCGGCAACGGCAGCCTGGCGGAGGTCCAGGCCCTGCGGGACGAGATTAGTGCGCAGAAGGCCGAGCTCGAACAACTGCGGGCCCGCAACCAGGTCCTCGAAGCGGAGGTCATCGACCTCCACGAGGGCCTGGACGCCCTGGAAGAACGGGCCCGTAGCGAGCTCGGGATGATCAAGCGGGGCGAGCTCTTTTTGCAGGTCATCGAGGAGCCGGCCGACGATGCCCCCCAGGAGCCGGCTCCTGCTGCCGCCGCGGGTCGGGGGCCTTGAACGAATGTCGATAGGCCCTGGACGGCTTGCAATCCAATAAGCCGTGTAGGATGTGGTGAGTAGCACGAACCGCATCGAAGAACCACGGATATACACGAATGGACATGAATTGTGAAGAGAATATTTCTGAGTTGGCTCTTTATGGATTCCAGACTGGTGCCCGCTTGGGGCTTAACCTCGGTGTGGGTAGACAGCGGCCACGCACCTCCGTAGGGTCGTTTGGAAACCCTCATCGGAGGAGAGCGATCTCGTGACAGAACCTATTATGGGCCGTGGTGTCGTCAACATTCAAGACCTGATCGACGATGCGAATTGCTACCGGAAAGTACGCGAACTGCGTTGGCCCGAGGGGGTTCGGTGCCCGTTTTGCGGTGACGAGCACCGCCTCAAGCACGGCTTCGATTCCACCCAAAAGCAGCGCCTGCCGGCGCTACTTCGACGATCTGACAGGGACCATTTTCGGATGACCACGTCTTCCACCACTCATGAATTGCTTGAGAGAATACCTGTGTAGCAGCTAAAGCCTTGCACTAAAGGGCATAGGTTTGGACTAGCGTGCTGGGACAATAAAGAGCCTCTGAGTTTTGGGATGATTAGGAGGATCAAAATGCGTTACATGGTTATCATTGAGCAAGGTCCGAAAGGTCCGACCAGCTTCGGTGCTTATGTTCCGGATCTTCCCAGATGTATCGCGGCAGCAGAAACCAAGCAAGAGGTGTTGAAACTCATCCAAGAAGCTATAGAGTTTCACCTTGAAGGTATCAGAGAAGAAGGTATGCCTCTGCCTCAGCCACATTCTGACAGCGAATTCGTGGAAGTTCATGCCTGACAAAGGGACATCGCATCGCTCCTCAAGGCTCAGTTAGCAGTTTCAAGTGATATATCGAATCGAGTGGGATAGAGTTCTTGTTTTGCCGCACCCGCCACGATTGGCCTGGGCTCGTTCCTCGGGGGTTGCCTGTATCTCTACGAACAGGCTATCTCTCAGCTCGACGCCGTCCGGGGATCCTCACGGGGGGTTGAAATCCCTCACATTTTGCCGGAATAGCCGCAGTTGCCGCCGGTCTCCGGCTCCCATGCCGGAGCGATTGGGAGCGTGGGGGTGAGTCGGGTGGTCAGTTATCGGTAGACGGCGCTCGGTTGCGTAACCATAATAGGGCACTTGGTACCTGCGGAATCGGGAGAGAACGGCTTCCCCATAGGATGCGGGAGACGCGGGATCGAGGAGTTTTTCAATCGCCCCAAGCTCAGCTGGAGTCTCACTAGGCTATCCTTATGTATATCGTTCATATCTCGTCCGAACTCGCACCCGTCGCCAAGGTGGGCGGGTTGGCTGATGTTGTTTTCGGTTTGAGCCGCGAGCTCGAGATTCGCGGTAACGATGTGGAGATCATACTCCCGAAATACGACTGTCTCTGGTACGGTGAAATCTGGGGGCTGGATGCCGCCTACCATGATCTCTGGGTGCCCTGGGGCGGAGGCGACGTCCACTGCACGGTCTATTTCGGCATGGTCCACGGGCGCCGATGTTACTTCATCGAGCCCCACTCGCACGAAAATTACTTCAATCGCGGTTCCTTCTATGGATCGCACGACGACGCCTTGCGGTTTGCCTTCTTCAGCAAGGCCTCCATCGAGTTTCTACTCAAGTCGGGCAAGCGTCCGACCATTATTCACTGTCACGACTGGCAAACCGGTCTGGTGCCGGTCCTGCTGTGGGAAATCTATCATCGTATGGGTATGCACGATCAGCGCGTCGTGTACACCATCCACAACTTTCAGCATCAAGGGGTTCACGGAGAGCCGGTGTTATCCGGGACCGGCCTGAATCGACCGGATCATTATTTTCATCGCGACCGCCTGGGCGACGATCACAATCCGAAGGCCATCAACATAATGAAGGGTGGCATCGTCTATTCGAGCTTTGTGACCACCGTCTCTCCGAAGCACGCCTGGGAGGCCCGCTATACCGACCAGGGTAAAGGGCTCGGTCACACACTCGCCGTCCACGGGGGCAAATTCGGCGGCGTACTCAACGGCGTCGATTATGAAGTGTGGAACCCCGAGATCGATCGCTTTCTACCTCACCACTATGACGTCTGGCATCTGGACGGGAAATACGCGAATAAGGAGGCGCTTCGCGAGCGCCTGATGTTGCGCAAGGACTACAAACCCCTGATCGCCTATGTCGGTCGGTTGGACCACCAAAAGGGCCTGCATCTGGTCCGTCACGCCATGTTCTATGCCCTCCAGCGGGGCTCCCAATTCGTGCTCCTGGGCTCGAGTCCGGACCAGAGTGTCAACAACGAATTCTGGGGTCTCAAGCACCATCTCAATGACAACCCGGACATCCATATCGAGGTCGGATTCAACGAGCAGCTCGCCCATCTGATTTACGCCGGCGCGGATATGTTGGTCGTGCCCAGCACCTTCGAGCCCTGCGGTCTCGCCCAGCTGATTGCGCTACGTTATGGCACCGTCCCCATTGTCAGGTCGGTCGGTGGTCTCGCCGATACCGTATTCGATCGGGACTATGCGTCGATGCCTTTCGAATATCGCAACGGCTATGTTTTCGACAACACGGATTTCCCCGCCATCGAATCGGCCATGGACCGCGCCATCGGGCTCTGGTATGAATTCCCGAAGGAATTTCGGCACCTGCTTTCCAATGGTATGGTCTATGACTACTCTTGGAACCACCCGGCCCATCATTACCTTGCGATCTATGATCACGCCAAGGCGTGGTAACCTACCGAGTACCATTGCCACCCGATAGGGATATCAGATAAGGGGTGAAAAAATAGTCGGATTTGGTGATGAGAGTCATAGAAAGCCCTGAATAAAGGCACTCGGAAACCAGACTTTTCGAGCACCTTCCGAGACATCTCATGGAAGGAGTTCTTCTAATGATCGGCTCCGAGTCCTATGCTGATTGTGTAACACCAGGCTTGCGGGCCTGTGGCATCGATAAGCTGTTTCTGGAAATCCACGACGCCAGCTTCCCGGCGCGGTACGAAGAAGATACGGGGCGCGGTACACCCTATGCCGACGGTGCCGCGCATTTCTTGACTCAGTTGACAAAGCTTGGCTTCAACGGCATCCAGCTGGGGCCCCAAGGTCTCACGGCCGCGGACAACCCTTCTCCCTATGACGGTGCGCTCTTCTCGCGCAACCCATTGAGCCTGGCCCTATCCCCCCTGCTGCGGGAAGGTTTGCTGGAGGCCGGCGAGATCGAATCCCTGCTCGCGGCACGCCCAGGGGTCCGGGACCGGGTCCATTACGCCTTTGCCTACGCGACTCAAGAAGGCGCCATCGATATTGCCTATGGGCGATTCCGCGGGGATCCTTCGGCTTATCCGGAACTGGAACGGCAGCTGAACGATTTCCGGCGTACCCATGCCCGATGGCTGGAGCCCGATGCGCTCTACTCGGTGCTGTTCGAGACGCATGGGCGACACAGCTGGCACCATTGGAAGACCCCCACCGGCGCACCCCACCCCGACCGCGATCTGTTCAATTCGGCCGCCGGGACGGAAGCGGCCCGCGCCGCTGGAAGGACCAGGCTTCTGGAAGACCACCGAGCGGCGGTGGAGCGTTATACATTCGGCCAGCTGCTCCTGCATCGGCAGCACCATCGACTGCGGGATCACTGCAAATCGCTCGGGATGCAGCTATACGCCGACCTTCAAATCGGGTTTTCGGATCAGGATGTATGGGTCCACCAGGGATCGCTGCTGCCCAATTACCTGATGGGGGCCCCCCCAAGCCGGACCAATCCCATGGGCCAACCCTGGGGTTTCGCCGTGTTGGACCCCGGTCAATACCGGACCGAAGACGGCTCCCCCGGACCCGTGCTCACGTTCGTGCGTCACCGGCTGGAAAAGATCTATTCCGAATACGATGGGGTACGGGTCGATCATCCCCACGGGTGGGTCTGCCCCTGGGTGTACCGGAGTGATATTGAAGATCCTTTTCTGGCCGTGCAGCGGGGCGCGCGGCTCTTCTCCTCACCGAATCTGCCGGATCACCCGGCCCTGCGGACTTTCTCCTACGTGGAGGAACACCAGCTCAATGCCGAAGGTGCGCTGCATGCGGACCATTGGGTAGAATATCTCACCGCCGAACAGGTAGACGCCTATGCCCAGGTCTTCTCCCACCTGGTCAGCCCCGACGGCACTACCAGCCACCGCTACGACTTGGTGTGCGAGGTACTCAGCACCCTACCCTTGCCTCTCAAGCAGGTGCTGAACCGATTCGGTCTCGGTCGGTTCCGGGTCCTGCAGAAGGTAGACCCGCACAATCCCACCGATGTCTATCGCAGCGAGCGAGCCGAGCCTATCGATTGGATTATGCTCGGAAATCACGACACGCCGCCGATCTGGCAGTTGGCTGCGCAATGGGTCAGAGACGGCAGCGCCCGGGACCGGGCCGAAGACTTGGGAAACCGGCTACTTCCGGCACACATGGACCGCGAACGCTGGGTGACCGATCATGCCGAGCACCCCGGTGCACTGGTACATGCGCTGTTCGCCGATCTGTTGATCAGTCGGGCGCGCAACATCATGGTCTTCTTCGCCGACCTGCTCGGTCTGGAAGAGCAGTACAACATCCCCGGCACGGTAAACGACGCGAACTGGTCGATGCGCGTTCCTGCCGACTACGAACGGGCCTATCTGCTGCGACTCGGCGACGATCGCGCCCTTAATCTCCCCTATGCCTTGAGTATCGCGCTCCGCGCCCCTGGGTTCGAACCCGTGACGCCGCAGGTGCTGGCTATGCTCGATCGGGAGGCTCGATACCTACGCAATCAAGGGTGTCATTCGGTGCCTCCGCCGACAACTCGGCATTCAGGTTTTACCCCATAGCCGGAAGGGCCAACGACATATCGGTAGTCCCGGGAGCCGACAAGATGTCGGCGGTCCCAGGCCGGCTGGGACCGCCGTCTTCCGGACGGCTTACGGACCGACCAGCTGTCGGCAACGCTTAGAGGCTGTCTAGAAACTAATACACTTTTGCATTTGTAGGGGACGGCCTCCGTGCCGTTCCGCAGGCCGTTCGGAACGCCACGGAGGGCGTTCTTCCCTACCACAAAATCATGTGAAACGGGGTACTAGCGTGCGACTAAGGCTCATGGGGTCTCCGAAATACTCCGCGGCGCGGAGCTTCCAGGTTCCCACGCAGCGCGTGGGAATGAGAAAGGGGTGGCCTATCCCCAAACTATGCAGGCGAGACGCCTGCGCTAGTCGGGCGTCACCTTTTACAACACCCTCCCGGTGGGAAAGGGAGTGAAATACGCAGATTGTGCCGTGTGGCAGTTGCCGTGTGGCAGTATAAGTCCGGAGGAGCAAAGTCCGCTGGAGCGGACAAAACGGCACTCCCACGCTGGAGCGTGGAAACGAGCAAAAGTTGCGGCTCGATGAACGGAACCCGCAGGGTGGGCTGTGCCCACCACCACTACTGTGCTACCCGGTGGGCACAGCCCACCCGACATACGGCATCAAGTCCCGGCTTCTCGGTGGTGCAGGAAGTACTCGAGCAACCCGTAGGTAGAGGCATCGTGCTCCGCGTTCACCTTGCCTTCTTCCAGCTCCTTCAGGATTACCCCTGCGAGCTGTTTTCCCAGCTCCACGCCCCACTGGTCGTAGGAGTTGATGCCCCAGACCACGCCCTGGGTGAAGATGCGGTGCTCGTACATGGCGATCAAGGCGCCAAGGGTCTTGGGTGTCAACCGTTCCATCAGGATGGTGTTGGTCGGCCGGTTGCCGGGGAAGGTGCGGTGGGGGGCCAAGGCGTCGGCATTCGCGGGTGACATCCCGGCGGCCAGCATCTCGGCCTTGGCCTCGTCCTGGGTACGGCCACGCATCAGGGCCTCGGTCTGGGCGAAGAAGTTGGCCATCAGCTTGGGGTGGTGATCGCCAAGCGGGTTGTGGCTGTTGACCGGGGCGATGAAATCCGCGGGAATCGGCTGGGTACCTTGGTGGATGAGCTGAAAGAAGGCGTGTTGACCATCGGTTCCGGACTCGCCCCAGACTACGGGTCCGGTGGCGTATGCCACGGGATCGCCCGCGCGCGTCACCCGCTTGCCGTTGCTCTCCATGTCACCCTGCTGGAGGTAGGCCGGCAGGTAACGCAAGGATTGATCGTAAGGGAGCACCGCATGGGTGCAAGCACCGACGAAGTTGGCGTACCAGATCCCGATCAGTCCCAGAATGACCGGCAGATTTTCGCTCAAGTCCGAGGATCGGAAATGCTCGTCCATGGCGTGGGCACCTTCCAGGAGCTCGACGAAGCGGTCCGTGCCGACGGCCAGCGCGATGGGCAAGCCGATCGCCGACCAGAGGGAATAGCGCCCACCGACCCAATCCCAGAAACCGAACATGTTTTGCGGGTCGATACCGAACGCGATGACCTTGGCTTCATTCGTGGACACCGCGACAAAGTGGTTGGCGACCGCCGCCTCGCCCAGGGCCCCCACCAGCCAAGTCCTGGCGCTGTTGGCGTTGGTCATGGTCTCCATGGTGGTGAAGGTCTTGGAGGCAACCACGAACAAGGTCGTCGCGGGGTCGAGGCGCCGTACCGTCTCGGCAAGGTGCGTACCGTCCACGTTGGAGACAAAACGGACCCGCAGATCGTCGGACTGATAGGGGCGCAGGGCCTCACAGATCATCAGTGGTCCTAAATTCGAGCCGCCGATGCCGATGTTGACCACGTCGGTAATCCGCTTACCCGTAAAGCCCTTCCAATCACCGCCGCGCACGGTAGCGACGAAATCCCCTAAGCGTTGCAACACCTGGTCGATTCCGGGCATCACGTCCTTGCCGTCCACATGGATAGGACGATTGGAGCGATTGCGCAGGGCGATATGCAGCACCGCCCGCTCCTCGGTATTGTTGATCGCTTCACCGGCAAACATGCGGTGGATCCAGCCGGGCAGATCCACGGCTGCGGCAAGCTCGAGCAACAGCGTCAGTGTCTTGTCGGTGATCAGATTCTTGGAGTAGTCCGCGAACAGGTATGCCGCCCGCAACGACATCCGCTCTGGTCGCGTCGGATCCTGGGCAAAGAGGTCCCGCATTCGGACCCCGGACAGCCCGTCCCAGTGCGCCTGTAAGGCTCGCCATTGAGGGGTCTGATTCACTGACGGCATGAGGTTTGCTCCTGATGGAGGCGGGCGTGACCGATCAGGCTGCTTGGGCAGGGATCTGGGAACCCGTGCGGAGGACGCGATTGTGCTCGTTGAGGTAAACGAGGCTCGGTTCGAAGGCATCGGCTTCGGCCTCGCTCATTGCGGCGTAGGCACAGATGATGATCCGATCCCCTGGAGACGCCTTATGGGCGGCGGCACCGTTTACGGAAATGACGCGGGAGCCGGCCTCGGCCCGAATCGCGTAGGTCGTAAAGCGCTCGCCGTTGGCGAGGTTATAGAGCTGAATCTGCTCATATTCGCGGATCCCCGCAGTCTCCATCAACGCCTCGTCGATGGCACAGGAACCCTCATATTCAAGCTCCGCGTGGGTGACGCAGGCCCTGTGAAGCTTGCATTTCAACAGTGTCAGTTGCATAGCCAACCACCTTAATCTTGATGCAACTTGGTATTCTAACCCATTTTTTCGCTGCTGCAACGGCGCTTTCGTTCGGATACGGAGCTACCGCATACCTTTATAAATCAGCAGCTTATGATTAACCCTTTATTTTCATGATAGATCCGTAACCATTTGAAATCACTGATTTTGAAAAGTTTACGTGCGGTTACCGGGCGCTTGGATAAGAGGCATTTTAGCAATTCGGCGCACAGAGGGAGGGGG
>Ga0209453_1000016_pt1 | contig 20873 bp, 29 predicted proteins | sample WorMetulBAHAMAS1_FD_187397 | JGI IMG/M metagenome (GOLD analysis project Ga0209453, IMG submission 187397) | Marine gutless worms symbiont microbial communities from Max Planck institute for Marine Microbiology, Germany - Olavius ullae BAHAMAS.1... | ecosystem: Host-associated > Annelida >...
TTAGCCGTTCCGCGCAAAGCGTGAGAACACGGGGAATCCCGCCCTTGCCGGTCTTGGCCGGCTTTGTCAGCACGAGCCTGGGGTTTTGCGGATCGTGCCCGCAAAAATTGCCCCCTAAATTTTCACGTCGATGCCTGGATTCTATCAGGCAAAGCCCGGAGTCGCTGTACCGCCAGGGCCGTTTGTCGTCTTGGTGTTTTGGTAAAGAAGTCGGTCGCGCCGGTCCGCGTGTCCCACAATATCCAAGAATTGCCACCGGCTATAGGTGCGGTTGCCAAGCGAAGGATCAGCTGGCCAGACGGTCGATTCATCGATTCCCCGGAGCACAGAGAAATGCTCGGTCTTGCGGTGCTCAAGGTACACGATCCCCAGCATGTTGAGTCTAGCTAACTGATCGTAGCTGGCGGAAACCCCAACGGCTCGAAACCCGAACTTGAGCAATGCTTGTTGTATGTCTTCGAATGAAGCCTTGTTGTCGCCAATATCCATAACTTTCAGTAAATCCATCTCGGTGACAGCCTGTCTGTAGTACTCGTTGAGCACGGTTGCAAGGGACGCTGCACCGCTAGGCGTTGTTGAAGTTGTTGGCGAGCTTGGCCATCTCGTCTTTCTTGACGGCCACGATCAGGACCTTGTACTCGGCGAGCAAATCCAACTCCACGGCCTTGCCGAATCCCAGGCGGTAAAACTCGTGGCCGAAGGTCGCTTCGTCGTCCATGGAGAACAAGGGGCGGCTTTTACCTCACTAGCCTTGGTTTTCGACTGCTCGGCATAGATGCGCGGGGTTGCCGTCATGTAGAGGCGTTTCTGGCCCGCGATGATCTGGTTGTGATGGACCTTGACGAACTCCGAAGGATCTTCGCGCGGCAGAGTCAAGCCGGTGGTGCGGGGGGCTTCATCGCAAATGATGAGGTCGAATCCTCCAAAGCCCTGTTGCTGCGCCTCCGCGCGGCGGTCCTTGGTCAAGGCGTTGGCTGCGGCCACGAGCTTTGTGGCATCGGTGGTTGCGGGATAAGCCAAATCGTGGGTGCGGATGTCTTCCGTGTTCCTGCCGACCTTGGTATCCGAAGGGAAATCCACATGCACTTGGTAGGACAAACCGATAGGTACCGATATTTACCGATAGTTATCGCCGCCCAACTGTGGAAAACTGAGACGCTGCGGTACCGACAGCCAGGAGCGGTTCAAGGGTCTTCGTGTGGAAAACCGGGGAAATCGCTTCGCGAGCGTGTGGATACTTGCCTTGGGCAAGTCCCCACACTTTCCCCCTGGTTTTCCACACTGTGCGACCCGCAGGCCCCAGCAGTTGCTGGAAGCTCCTACGGAGTAACAACAAAGTTTTTTATGGTTTTTCGCCTGAAACGGCATCGGTCTTTCGCCGCAAGACTCCGGAGCCGTGCCTGCAACGCATGAGTAATCGGACAGACCGATGGATATGGTCTACAGGATCGTAGGAAGATGGGGTGTGGAAGCCATCAGGCCGATATGTCCCGCTTGCCTGGCCTCTAGCCTCCCGCCCTTGCTGTTTTTGGCTGGCCTTGCCCAGCGTGAACCTGAAGCTTAGCGGATCAAGCAACTGCTGCGTTCAACGGTGGCAGGCTGTTAACGATCTGCACGCTTTCCACGCTCACTGTCACGATACGCTTGACCAGATCGACGGTGTAGCGTGGGTCTTCCGACCAGGCGTTGGGGTCATTTTCGATGCCGCTCCTCTTTTCGGTGGTCACCTGGTAGCGATCCATGATCCATTCGATAGCGGGCTTGCCATTCACAATGTAGCCGTAAGCTTCCAGCGGGATGTCGCGCAAGACCAGATGCTGGTTATAGACGATCACGGTTTTATCTGGATTGCGGCCTTTTTTCCCAAAACGCATTTTGACCACGCGGTAATCATCATCTTCCATGATTAAGCGAGTGTTCCCTTCGATCAAGGGATAAGGCGCCACGGTTTCGTAATTCAGATGCCAGTCCCCCAGCTTGCGTCCAGCATCGCGAAATGTGCGAAAGTCCTGGGCGTAAGGGATGCGTGGCAGCATCTTCTTGAGGTTGGCGGCGAAGCGGTTTTTGTATTCCGGTGGATGCAGGAGGCCATAAACGTACCAGAAGATGTCCTCCTTGGTGATGCCGTCGTCGCCGTAATGCTTGCGGGATGCCTCCAGCGCCCAATCTGAGATGGCGTCATGGCGGATGTAGCCGTCAGCATCTGGCGTTGCTTCAGCAGCAAACATTTCATCTTGAGGTTTGGCTTTCTTCTCTAACTTCTCGTACCAGTAGAGCGGGAAGCATTGACCGTTGTTATGCAACTGTACGTCCGTGATTACGTTGGCGACCAAGGCTGAAAATAGTTTACTTGCCCTGATACCCGAGACTGAAATCACCACATTCCGATGCCTGGGCGTCGGGAACAGTTTGGGCTGCTGGTAAACCACTTCATTAAATCGGCGATTAAAATAGAACCATTGCTTGGTGTATGGCCGATACATGCTGGTTGTCAGCGATGTCCCGTCAAATGCGAAACGCTTACGGCGCTTGGCATCTGCCTTCAATGCGCGAGTCCAACTGATCCGATTCGGATCGGCATTGATCACATTCTCTAGCTTCGGGCATGATGCTTTATTGCGAGCGCTCCCGGCCTGTCGAGGGTTGGAATTTAGGACGCCGGTCCCTGCCTCCGGGTCGCATGTATCTTAAAAACAACAGTTTTCCGTTTTTGTATCTTTTTCCAAAAAACTGGGCTCTTATGGATTCCAGACTGATCAGAAGGGGACGGCGGTCCGTAGCACTCTGACCGATGACATAACTTGAAGTCTTTCTTAAACAAAAACAGCAAGTTATAATAATATACTCTGTCTTTATGAGAAGTATTCATTTGCGCAAAATATCCTAACCAGTCTGGAATCCAAAGGGCCGATAACTGTTGCATAATGTTGCTTACTGGCCTATTATACACCCTGCAAGGCACAACTATGTGTTTGGTTTTTGTGGATTTTAGGCAAATCAACAACGGGGAGAACCCGATGAACAAAAAGCTCATTTCTCTGGCGGTCGCGGCCGCCATCACTGCTCCGGCGGCGGCCCTGGCTGACGCCACCCTCTACGGCAAAGCCCACATGACTATCGACTGGTTCCAGATCAAGGATCAGACTGACGACTACTACAAAGGCTGGGTCCTGAACAGAGGTAAGATCGGTAAAGGTAACAGCCGTGCCAGTCGTCTCGGCCTCAAGGGTTCCGAAGACCTTGGCGGTGGCCTGAAGGCCATCTATCAGGTCGAGTTCGGGATACCGCTGGCCAACGAGAGGGATCACAACATCACTAACGGCGATCATGGCGGGCTCAGGATGCGTAACACCTATATCGGTCTGAAGGGTGACTTCGGCACCATCTTGGCGGGCCGCTACGATAGCCCACTCAAGCAGTCCACTGTAAGGCTGGAACTATTCAACGACACCATGGCCGACTATGCGGGAGCCGTTGGTTTCGACGATAACCGCTTCGATAGCACTGTCGCTTACCTCTCTCCAAGCTACAGCGGTTTCCAATTGGCCGCAGCCATCGTGCCAGGTTCCGCAAGCTCTTTCAATCACCACCTAAACCGCCAGTCGGAAGGTTTGATTGCGGGCCACTCTATCGCCGCCGCCTATCAGAATGGCCCCTGGCATGTAGGGGTCGCCTATGAGGCACTGGATGAGGAGCTCAGCGGTGACAAGGCTATAGTCAACCTAGCCGAGGAGGATCTCCGGGCCGGACTCATCGATGCCGACGAACTCGCCGATATAAACGCCCTGCACGGTAATACCGATGATTTCACTAAATGGCGCGCCGGGGTGGGGGTCAGCGACTGGAACAACCTCTATTTAAGCGCCCTGTACGAACATCAGAAAAACGCCCACTTTCACAAAGATGTAGAGGCCGATGTCTGGCAAACACAAGCCGGGTATAGCTTCGGGAACAACATGGTCAAGGCTATGTACGGTAAGCGGAGCCTAGACAGCGACTCTAACTCTGAAGCCGATACACAGACGTGGGCGTTCGGCCTCGATCACGCTTTCAGCAAGCGCACTAAGGCCTATGCCCTCTATACCAATGTGGACGCGAAAGACACCGACGAGGGTGACTGGAAGGGCTTCTCGCTTGGCATGATCCACGACTTCTAAGCCCGGCTTGAATTTTCCGTGGAACAACGGGGCTTCGGCCCCGTTTTTTTGCGTTCCACGCGTAGCTATCCTGCGTTTGGTCGCTGCGGATTTCCGGTAGGCTCTTTGTCCTATGGCCGGCAAATCCTCTATTTCTGCGATCCCGCGTTCCAGCAGCGGGCGCAAGTCGAAGCGCCGGCCACCAGTGATCGCCTAATCCCAGTGATCGCCTAATCCAGGAGAACCCACCATGAGCACCGCCGCGTACCGAGATTTGGAAAACTTACCTGCGCGCGCCATCGGCGAGCTGTTCGACGGACGGCTGCATGCGCATTCGCGTCCGGCTTTCCCGCATGCGTATGCGCACTCTTTGATGGGCAGCCGATTGTCCAATCCGTTTCACGATGGAATTGGCGGCCCCGGCGGCTGGATCATCATCGATGAGCCGGAAATCCACTTCCGGCTGGATCTCGATGTCGCCGTGCCGGACTTGGCCGGGTGGCGGCGGGAGCGCAAACTGAAGTTCCCAACCGGCCATAAAATCGAACTGGTGCCGGATTGGGTCTGCGAAATCCTATCGCCGTCTACCCGGAGCATTGATCGGGAAATCAAGCTGCCACTGTATGCGCGGTATGGCGTGTCGTATGCCTGGTTGGTCGAGCCCATCGAGCACATCGTGGAAGCCTACCGGCTGAAAGACGGTAAATGGGTAGAGGCTGGCCTTTACGGTGGCGAAGACCAAGCCGCCATCCCGCCGTTCGACGCGGTGCCGCTCGATTTGGGCAGTTTGTGGATGCCCACTTAACTCAGCCGGCGGTTCGGAACATGCTTAGCCGCGTGCTGGTCGTCTTTGACCTTTCGCGCCCAATCGCGATCACATCCTCCGCACCCAGGTGATTGACATAGACCGATGTGGTGGCTAGGTTCGCATGCCCGAGTTGCTTTTGCAGCGCGTTCAGCGGCAGCCCTTCCGCGATCAACTCCGTGGCGTGCGTGTGCCGTAGGCCGTGCGGATATGCACCCGTTTATCGATGCCAGCCTTCGCCGCCCGCCGCTTGAGCATGACGCCGATATTGTTGACCGCGATCACGCCGCCCCGCAGCGTGCAGAACAACGGCGTGGTCCGCGGGTCCAGCCCTAGATCGGCCTTCCTGCTTCGCCAGCGGTCGATCAGGCCGAAGGCCGTGGCGTCGAGGCCGACCGTGCGTGGCTTGTGGCCCCAGCCCAAGCGTAACGCACCGCTGCGCCCAACGCCTCGGATACCATGCCAATTCTGATAAATGTGCTGGTGTCCCAACCGCCAATCGGCGGTGGCAACGCGTAGGACCGGGCGGCGGTCACCGGTAGTATTGGATAGCATCTACGGAGCCACGCGCAAACACATCGGCCGTGAGCAGGCCGCTGGGCGGCTCCGTGTCGTGGCGGATTGCCTGTTGCAGCGCATGATCCGCTGCTGCTGCCGCCGGTCTCCAATCCTGTCCATATCTTGCAGCCAAACGCTCTTGGCGAACAGGACGACGAGTTCCTGGTCGAACATCGGTATGTCGTCGTCGTCGGTCATGGTGGCGCGTGGCGCGTGGCTGCCGCCCGCCCGTACCCATGTTTTCGAGACGTACCAAAAGGCCAGCGGTTCGCCCGCACTCGGCACTGGCCGGATCTGAATGCCTTCCGCCGAGCGGAAAAACAGCGGCGGACCGCTGTCCGAATCGAACGTGGCCCATTCCACCGGAAGCGCTGGGCCACGAATGCCAATGTTACTGTCGATTAATTGAAATGTGCCGGAAAGAAGACGGGAGAAATCTGCCGGAAATTCCGCCGCAGGTAGACTCAGTAGCTGACCGGACGCTTGAAACGTGTACTGCTTGAGCAAGAAACTCCAGGCGTGCTCCCTAACCAACTGCGCGCCGACTTTGTTGATCGTGCGCAGCAGGTTACGTGCGTCCGGTGCGGCGTTACCGGCAATCCGCGTCGGCCGCGGTCCCACGGTCTCGTCCGCCACCGCGTGCGCGATTTCTCGCAGCGTCATGACGGCGTCGTGTTCGTTTTAATGTCTTTCAGAACCGAAAGCACCGAGTCACCATCGGGCCCCACAAGTGCCGTCTTCAGCGCGGTCACTTCCGTTTCCAACGAGTGGTCGGTGGTTTCCGGCTGCGTGATCCGAATGCCTTGGCGGTGATCCAGTACGCCGACGCCATACAGGAAATCCACGCGCCAATAGCTCTGGTCACCTTCCGCGTCATATACCGTGTTCAATGGCGGATTACTTAATACGTTACGGCATGTTACAGGTCAGTGATGACTCCTGTTTGAAACAGCCATTTTGGTGGTGGTAATAGTTCTAAATAGTCGCTGGTAGCTGGAAACATAATCCATGTTGCAAGCGTTCTGGACATAGCCTTTATACGGCTGTCGCCTATTCTGTAATTTAGAACTTTACCACTACTCACTACTCATGTTGAAGGTTAACAAATGCTTGAGCACAGTTCTATCTTTATATTGATTTATAGCTTCACTGCCGCACTTACAGGCTATTATTTAATATATCCTAAGATCAAAGAAAACAATAGCCTAGTTGGCCTTTTCGTTATAATTTCGTTGCTCGTGGTGATAGCTCTTTCCTTATTGACTGAGCTATTTATTTATGGCATACATGGAGAGCGGGTGGAAAATGATTTTTATAAAAATTATTTTAGGTTTTTGTTTGTTGGCACGATAACATTATCTTTCGTTCATTTCGTTCTTGTGAGGTTTAGGGTTTTAAACCCTTTCCGTATCGCAAGATCGCTCGATCCTATCGACTTTTTATTAGGCTTCCCTGTGGCCTTGTCTATTGCCTTTGTTGTTTTGTTATCCAACGATTTGGCGATGTATTTAATCAAAAAGGTATTTAACTAGCGGGCGTAAGTTGAGAAATAATACGGAGCCTCCCTCTCCCGTGTGTACGCAACGGCCCTATACTCTTTGCCACCGATATATGAGCACGGCGACAAAATGAGCAACAAAATGTCTCTCGCGCTGGCGTCCGGGCTATTCATTACATTAATCGGGTGGCCAAAACACTTGTTATAAAGAACACAAAGAATGTCTAAAGGAATGCAAGGGGAGCTATACTTCATATTGCGAAGAAGTTGAAAACTGTCCAGACCATTCGAGATCGCAGCAAAAATTCAGAGACGAGCAATGAACACAGTAATCCGGTCATTCCTACGCATGATCTGCGGCCTCCTGTTGTGCTCGATCTTGTCTAACGCCTTGGCTGATGATGGGCGCGCCCACCTTCGCGGCCCTTCCCTCGCTGGGTCGGTCAAGGTCAAAAGCTGGAAGGCGCTACGTGACGAGCGGGTAGTAAAGCAAGACCTGGACTATTCCTGCGGAGCGGCATCGCTCGCAACCGTGCTCAATGAGTACTACGGACAGCCCATCACCGATGGCAGCTTTACTGAAAGTGATGCTGGGGGTTATGGATATTAGCGATAGCAAGGCTTCATTTGAGGATATGCAGCGTGCTTTGTTGCAGTTCGGTTTCCGCGCCGTTGGCTTTTCCGCTAGCTACGATCAGCTAGCCAAGCTCAACATGCCAGGGATCGTGTACCTGGAGCACCGCAAGACTGAGCACTTCTCCGTGCTCCGGGGTATCGACGAATCGACCGTCTGGCTAGCCGATCCATCGCTTGGTAATCGCACCTACAGCCGGTGGCAATTCTTGGATATGTGGGATACTAGAACCGGAGCGAACGAAAAAGCCGGTTTGAAGGGCAAGGTTTTGCTTGTGTTCCCTGCCGATGGCAAAGCCCGTAGCCCGTCAGACTTCTTTACCAAAACACCAAGACGACAAACGGCCCTGGCGGTAAAGCGACTCCGAGCCTTGCCTGACAGAATCCAGCCATCGATGCGCTAGCCACAAAGCCTGTAGAGGCTTTCCGTGGGCCATGGGACAAGGTTGGGGTACTCCGAGAGAACGGCTTAGAACGCCTCTTTGTGGCTCAGAGGCCACGCTCTGACTGCCGCCATGGCGCGGCGCGCGGCGCTAAGGCAAGTTGGAAGGGGCGGTGGATTATGCGCTGATAAGCGCCCATGCTAATCTAGCGGGCAATCGCGCCGCCCAGTGCTGGTAAGGAATGCTTAGGGCGGAGACAAACGCTAAATAGAGAGACATAAAAGAGAAACCCGCGCTGGGGGTATCCAGCCCAACGCGGGTTAAGTAACCGTAACAGATTTGCGATGAGCAACGGTCGATGAAAATCCTACCTGCCCAAATCCCCTGTTGCAAGGTCTTAATCACGGGGACTTGGGAAGTAACTACTGCCCGCTCCCCGCTTGCCAAGCTGGGGGTCGCACGTGGGCAGGCCCTACGCACCGCGTGAAAACCTAGGCGGCAATTTCTGCGGGCACGATCCGCGGAACCCCAGGCTCACGCTGCCGAAGCCACCCAAGACCGGCAAGGGCGGCATTCCCCTTGTGCTCACGAAGCTCATGGCTCTGCTCAAGAGCTACTACGATAATCCGCGCCAGATCATCCCCTCCCTGGACCTAGCCAACGGCAGCGAGCGGCAGCAACGCAGCGAGCGCCGGGAAGCCTGCCTGCTCTTGCTGATGGCCTTGCTCAAGTACACGGACCTGGCCAGCCTGCGAGTCGGCATCCCCACCCAGGACAGGTTCTTGAGTCTCACCGTGGACTATATCGGCAAGCAAACCGGCATGGCCCCGAAGCGCGTAGAACGCGCCCTGGCCGATCTGAAAGCCGCCGGGCTAGTGACCGTTGCCCAACCCCGCCAACGCCTTCCTGATGGCTCCTGGAAGGGACTGGCCGCCGTCAAGGCCATATCCCGTCACCTGTTCTCCCTGTTCGGCTTGGGAGGTATGTTGAAACGCGAACGTGACAAGGCCAGCAAGCGGTTAGCGAAAAAGTCCAAGAAACAAGAGACCGCCGGTCAAGCCCGGTTGACATTGGCGCTGAAAGCCTTGACCGGAAAGCTGAGCAGCAAACCGAACCGCCCGCCGCCAGACGACCTGGAATATCGCCGACGACGAGACGTCAAGGCGCTGGAACTCAAACAAGCCCACCCGCACTGGACCCGAGATCGGCTCATCGAGGAAGCCGAACGGATGCTCCTTACCCCTGATCCGTGCCACGGCTGAACTTACGGCTGAATTGCCGCCGATCAAGGGCCAAAACACCTCGCCGCATCGATCCTCAGCGCAGAACCAAGCCCACACACCGCCGGAAATTGATCCATCATCGGGCTGTTCGCTTGAGATCAGAGAATAAGTGTCGGCGAGTCCTCGGTTAAGTGGCGGCCATTAATCTATAAGAAGAAATCAATTAAAAATCAGGCAGTCAAACCAAGCCCAAGAAGACCCCCGAGAAACCTTTGGAAAACCGCTGAGGGCCTTCTACAGTATCTTCAGACAACAGCAACCGCTGGAAAGACCGTGGCATTGATCTACAGGAAAGAGACCTCAGCGGTATCCTGCAAGCCGTGTAGCTTGGGTTCCAGGCTCATTGAATATGCCGACCCGGTGGTTCACAGATCCAGACTCTCTATGTCCCTATAGACTTCGGCATCCCTGCCTGCGCGCGCATCCATGCGCTTGCAGGACCGACCTGAGTCCACCACCCATGAAAAGGGTGCACCCACACCGTGTTGCATCCATGAACAAGACAACTTTCAGCGATCTGTTCCATGAATTAGCAGCAGCCTCGCGCACCAGCCACGATAGAGGCGTCCAATTCGAGCGCCTGATGAAACGCTATCTCACGGTAAACCCGCAATATGGGAACCGCCTTGCCAAGATATGGCTATGGCCGGAGTGGCCGGATCGTTGGGGGCCGGATGTCGGTATCGACCTGGTGGCACAGGAACACGGCAGCGGCGATTATTGGGCCATTCAATGCAAGTTCTATGACCCGGCGCATGCGCTCCAAAAATCCGACATCGACTCCTTTTTCACCGCCTTCGGCAGGCGCTTTGAGACGGCGGATGGAGAACTCAGCTTCAGTCAACGCCTCATCGTTGCCACCACCGATAAGTCGATCTCGATCAGGGCTTGATGATCGAATTCCGCCTGTTCTAAACCAAGCGCCTGACCGCCGCCGCCAGCACACATTTCTACCGAGACAAGATTGCTCATCACAGGCTCTCTAAGACCAGTATCGGGATGATGGCCTCGAAAATCAGCGCACGGATGAATCCTGTGGCTCCGCATCCGCTGCCACGATCTTGCACGCGTTCTACGGGGTGGACGTCTCCGAGCCAGCCATTGCCTAGAGCGTCCGCGCAATGAGCCTCAGGGACGACACGTTTCCCAAGCTCTAGCGAACCTCCTTTACCGATCTTGCGCACACCGTGCGGTCATACGGATTCCGAGCTTCTTCAAACTCTTGACCTGATCGACCCCACCAGTGATGGTCCATAGGGCCTGGTAGTCTTCCTGGGCTCCGCCCGCCAGTAACAGCTTGTTGGACAGAATGCCATGGGTGATCCGGTTGCCGCTGACCTTGCGTTTTCCTACGATGCTAGTCGGCCCCGTGGATTTCCGCGCGTTTTGTTGATTTGCCCGGACCTGCCTTTCTGTCGCCATGATTTACCGAAATCCTTTAGAAAATCTCAACCTCATTATAGCAAGTATAAGCCTGTTATCTATGTAAGTGCCTGTAATTGCCGGTGATCCGTAGTCGAGTGCTATGGACCGCCGTCCCATTCGATCAGTCTGGAATCCATAAAGAGCCAAAGAGAAAACCACGAATCACGGGAATCAATTCGCGCGGATTCGCGTGATTCGTAGTTTTTCTTCCTTGCCAACCGGCAAGGCTCAACTTGATGGCCTTGGGATGGGATTCAGCCGACCAGGGCAACCACGGTCCCGGTCAGGAAACAGGCGAGATTTCCCGCAAGCAGCGATTTGGGGCCAAGCGCGAAGATATCCCGGCGCCGCTCCGGGACCATGGCCCCGAGGCCGCCGAGGAGGATCCCCAGACTCCCGAGATTGGCGAAGCCGCACAGGGCATAAGTGAGAATCAGGCGACTCTGGGAAGACAGACCGTCTTCCGGGAGGGCCGCTAGCTTCAGATAGGCAATCAACTCGTTGAGCACGATCTTGGTGCCCATCAGCTCCCCGGCCAGGGTCGCCTCGCCCCAGGGGATGCCGAGCAGCCAGGCAACCGGGGCCATGGCCCATCCGAGCAGGCGCTGAAGACTCAGGGCCTCCCCGCCGACGGTGGGCAAAAGACCGAACAACTGATTGACCAGACTCACCAGCGCCACCGCGACCACCAGGGTCGCCGCGACGCTGACCACCAGCTTCACGCCGTCGAAGGTGGCACTGACGGCGGCCTCTACGCTGCTGTTGTAGTCCGTGGTCAGGACGGTCGCCTCCCCAGGCTCGCCCTTATCGACGCCCGGCACCAAGAGGGCAGCGACCGCGATGGCGGCGGGGGCGCTGATCAGGGACGCCGTCATGAGGTTACCGGCGGCATCCGGAACCACGGGGGCCAGAATAGTCGCGTAGAGCACGAACATATTGCCCGCAATGGTTGCCATACCCGCGGTCATGACCATGAACAGCCCGGCACGACTCATGTCCCGCAGGTAGGGCCGAATGAGCAAAGGCGCCTCGGTCATCCCGACGAATACGTTGGCGGCCGTCGATACGCCGACCGCACCACCGACGCTGAGCACCTTACGCAGCATCCAGGCAAAACCGCGCACAATCAGCGGCAGCACGCGCCAATGGAACAGCAAGGCGCTGAGCACACTGACCAGAAGAATCAAGGGCAAACCCTGAAACGCGAGGATGAAGGCGTGTTCCGGGTGTGTGGCCTCGAAGGGTGCGGCACCGCCGCCCAAGTAACCGAAGACGAACGTCGTGCCCTCCCGGGTCGCCGCCTGCACCGCCAGCACGGCCCGGTTCAACGCCTGAAAGGCGTTCCCCACCGGCTCCGATCGCAGCAGCAAAAAGGCACAGGCGAACTGGAGCAGGAGACTGAATACCACCAGCCGCCAGGACACGGAGCCGCGGTTCTCGCTGAAGGCCCAGGCCAGGCCGAGCAGGATTACGAGGCCGAGAATTGCCTGCCATGCCATTGTCAATCGTCCCCCAAGTCGGATCAAGGTGAGTTAAGCGCAAGGCGAGCGCCGATAAGGCCTCCCGCAAACATCGCTGTAACGGACCGGGGTTTTAACCCCAAATGTGCGGGAAAAAGCACACCGCCAACCGAGGAAAAAGTAAGAGCAATCGCACAGATCATTGAATATGATCCCGATGCACTGCTAGCAATGGCCGGGCGCATACCGTCCGACGTATCCAACATCATCAAGCGGAACCCCGTCCAGATGTCTGGGCTACTGCGAACCACCGGTGGTTTGAGCGCCGATGAAATAGCTCGGTTGGTGCAAGCTGCAAAGAATGAAAAGATAAAGTAATCACCCAGTGGCTTTGCTACAGAAACTGGACGCTAGAAGAGTTCCTTACCTCTCCCGTAAGACTATCGAGCGCGATGCCGCAGTATTGCTCAGAGAATATGAGCAGTCGAGCGCCTTAACCCTGAAACCGCCGATTCCAATCGAGGACATCATCGAAAAACACCTCCAACTGACGCTCGATTTCGATGATATGCATACCCGTTACGACGTCCCGCGCCCCGCAAACGGCGAGACAACCATCCTGGGCGCGATCTACGGCGATGGCAGAATCTTTATCGACTCAAGCCTCGATCCCGACGATAACCCATCCGTAGAGGGCCACTACCGCTTCACACTTGCGCATGAAGGCGGAAGGCATTGGAGACTTCACCAATCTCTTCTCAAACAGGCCCGTTGGGGCGGAGATCCGACCTGCACTTATTGCGGTTCCACCAATACTGCCCGTACCCCACACCGCCACCACTGCTACGATTGCAAAACCTCATTCAGGGTGACGGTTGGCACAATCTTCCATCGCACACACCTGCCGCTTCAGAAATGGTTTCTGGCGATCACGCTCATGCTAAACGCCAAGAAGGGCCTTTCCGCACTACAGCTTTCCCGCGATCTGGGTGTGAACAAAAACACCGCGTGGCGCATCGCCATGCAGATCCGTAAAGCGATGACACAAGCCAAGCAGCGCAGTCTTCTAACCGGCATTGTGGAAATGGACGAGGCTTATATCGGTGGTAAACCCCGAAAGAGCAACCGTCGGCCTGATGACAGGCCAAGCAAGCGTGGCAGGGGCACTGACAAGGCACCCGTAATTGGTGCGGTTGAGCGCGGCAGCAAAGTAACAGCCAAAGCGACTGTCAAGGAGAAGATGAAGTCTCAGCATATGCGGAGCTTCGTGCGGGAGCGTGTTGACGCATCCAAAACTGGCTTGATCACCGACGAATACAAGGGCTATCTCGGTATATCAAAGGTGCTGCCCCATGCCGTCATCAAGCATCGGGATTGGTATGTGAATGGGATCATTCACACAAACACGATCGAGGGCTTCTGGGCACTTCTGAAACGTGGGATGTTCGGCCAATTCCACAGCGTCAGCCGCAGGCGCCTTCAGCGGTATGTCGATGAGTTCTGCTACCGCTACAATCTGCGCAATACTGCCCCGCTGGCGGTATTTGACTTCACGATCAAGCGCGGCTTAGGGGTGACTAGATGAGCAAGGAACCGTAGATACCCACTTTCCCATAGGTATCCATTCCAGATCGTGTCTGCGGGTTTCCTAATGACCCGCAATGGCTGCCAATGCCCTAAGCGATGGCGGCCCTAATCCAGGCATCGGGAAAATTTGTCCGTTAAACGCTCGTTTTCCTTGCTCCCACTAAAACAGCCCCATATACTACGAAAAGCAGTAAGTAAACTCGATACGTAAATCTTGGTCAGCTTGTTTCCTTCGATTTACCTTTTCTTACGGATTTGCGGATTTGAACGGCGGCGGGCTTGGGATCACTTCGCTGCGCTTCTTTCGGTTTGCTTTCCGGAGCAGGCTCCGGCCCAAGCTCAGGCGGCAGCTTGAAGTCACGTGAGGGGTCGAGGTGGATGATGGCGTGCTTGTAGACCAGGTGAATGGCGGGGCTTTTCAGCAAGATGGCATACTGGTCGAACGATGCGATCTGGCCCTCAAACTTGGCCTCATTCACCAGAGACACGGACACCGGGACTTGCTCCTGACACAAGGCGTTGAGTAACGTCTCCTGGAGCTTATCTCCTTTCAACATAGCAGCATCTCCTGATTGGCGTTGCGGTACCCGGATGCTCGATCCGAAGTCGTGACCCGATTTTTACTCTAATCAGGCACCATGCCTGATCGATTAGCACTGGCGATCTCACTTTAGAAGGCAGGTTCCCTCGCCCACGGGAGAAGGGGGATTGACGATCACCCGCTCAATCCGCGTTACCGATTCCCGAGAATCCTCCGGCTTGCCATGCTAGGCCGCCATGTTCGGCTCCAAATGATTCCAAGCGCACCGGAAAACGACGCAACAGGTCCGGTACGCAATTCTCCCATTCAAACCCATTCAGGCCGCATCTGCTGCGGGGCTTTCTTCATCAAAAGGCATGGCTTCAATTGATTTATTCGCCACGCTTGCGCATCCCTGAGGGCTTTGACGGCCTTGTAGAATTGGTTATCGAGGGTGGTTTGGTATTTAGCCAGCACATCGAGTTTATGCCAGGGTACGCACAACATCTCCTGTACGGTGATGGCTAGGGTTGCCAGGGCGGGGTAGCGTGCTTGCGTTTCTCCAACTTGGCGATTTCTTGGTGACACCAGTTGACAAGCTCGACGACGTAGTCTTCCAAGGTAGTGTCCGATAGGTACTCGAGAACTGTCTTGTCCTCCGCGTCTTCGACCAGTTGAGCGTAGATCATCGGAGCTTTTTTATCCAGATCATCCAGGTCGAACGCATCGGGTTGGTATTGGTGGTACTCGGCGATCACGTCCTGGTACCACTTTAATTGCTCGGCCTGTTCTCGATCCAAGGGCTGGAGATCTTCCGGCGCGTCTTTGATCACTCATTAGCTAATTGTAGCATACCTGTGTAGCAGCTAAAGCCTTGCACTAACGTGCATAGTTTTGGACTAGCGTGCTGGGACAATAAATTCGGATGATGCCATCATAAGGTCACCTTGAAAAATTCAAGGTGTCTTTGCAGAACAGGGAAGCCCCGTTATGTCCGTGTGCGTAACCCCATGATAATCAAGGAATTCGAAAAGCGCGATTTATGAGCATCACCATGAAAAGTATTGAGCATGAGATTTTTCAAGGTCCCTTGTAGTGCATAGTGGTTGAGTATGGAATTCTATTTGTAGTATTAACCGTATTGTCCCAAACTGCTGTTGGATACACGATTATATTTCAAGATGGGTTAGATTTTGGCGGTAATTGTGACAATGGTGAGACCTTTGGCGGCAACGGTCCAGTTGATGGGTTTTATGTGGTCACAGGTCCTTATGGAACAAATGGAACAAGAGGAAGTTCTTCTAAGCATGCTGCAATCAGTGACGCATGCGTGAATAGATAAAACCAAAATCCTGTAAGCCAAGTGCTTTGATGAGTAGGAAAAGGTAAACTCCTCAGTTTACTATTCGTGTCTATTCGTGTTCATTCGTGGTTTTAGGATTCCTTGCCGGAGTGATATTCTCGCCGGTTTCAGAATCAAACAAGTGGACATCGCCTCGCTCGACGGAAAGGTCGATTGTTTCCCCTTCCTGCGCTCGAATATCCGCTCCCAGGCGCGCCACAACACGCAAGCAACCATCATGTCCGGCATCGAGTTCAAGCTCTCGATGCAGTGCGCCCAACCTCCCGCCGGTATTACCTTGCACGTCGAAATGCACGAAAAGATCGGCCCCAAGCCATTCGACCACTTCTAAACGGGCTCGGAATTTAAACACTCCGGTGTCTGACCGATCAGCGTGGCGAAAATTCTCAGGGCGAATACCTGCTATGACCTCGCGCTTTCCCCACGGCAAGCTATAAGAAAAATCTTCGGGAAGGGCGACCTCGCTCATGGGAAGAATGAGCCTGTTCTCCTCGATGCTTGCGGGAAGGAGGTTCATGGCAGGCGAGCCGACGAAGCCGGCGACGAACAAGTTGGCCGGACGTTTGTATAGCTCCCGCGGCGTTCCTGCCTGTTGGATCTCCCCCTTACGCAGCACTGCAATCCGATGGCCGAGCGTCGTGGCCTCGGTCTGATCGTGCGTGACATACACCATTGTCGTACCGAGACGCCGCTGCAGCCGTGCCAGTTCGGTTCGCATCTGCACTCTGAGCTTGGCGTCCAGATTCGAAAGCGGCTCATCGAGCAGGAAAGCGGCAGGCTGGCGCACGATCGCTCGGCCCATGGCTACGCGCTGCCGCTGGCCGCCGGAGAGCGCCGCGGGTTTATGTTCGAGTAGTCCGCCGAGCTCCAGGATGGTTGCAGCCTCTTCGACTCGCGCAGTGATCTCTGCGTTGTCCATCCCGGCCAGCTTGAGCGGGAAGGCCATGTTCTCGCGCACAGTCATGTGAGGATAGATCGCATAACTCTGGAAGACCATAGCCATGTTACGGTCTTTCGGATCTCTCTCCGTAACCGACTCGCCACCGACACGGACAACTCCGGATGTAGGCCGCTCGAGACCGACAATAATCTTGAGAAGTGTCGACTTGCCGCACCCGGAGGGTCCGACCAGAATGAAAATCTCGCCGTCGCGAATGGTCAAGTCTGTCGGCCGGAGACCTTCCGTGCCATCCGCAAAGCGTTTGTTTACCTGCTCGAGAACGATCTCCGCCATTTCTACCCCTTGACTGCGCCCGCGGTAAGTCCGGCAACGATGCGCCGTTGAAAGATGAGGACCACCAGGCTCACCGGGACCGTAACCACTACGGAGGCGGCGGCGATGGAGCCGATCGGCAGCTCGAAGCGGGAGCTGCCGGAGAAGAAGGCGATGGCGGCGGGTACCGTCCTGGCATCGTTGGTGGAAGTCAGCGCCGCGGCGAACAGAAAATCGTTCCACGCGAAGATGAACACCAGGATGGCTGTGGTAAAGATCCCCGGCGCCGCCAAGGGGGCGATCACGTGGCGGAACGCCTGAAACGGCGTCGCACCGTCTACGCGGGCCGCTTTGTCCAAATCCCATGGGATCTCGCGAAAGAAGGCCGACAGGATCCAAATGGCCAACGGTAGGGTAAAAGTCATGTAGGGTAGAACAAGCCCCGGCCAGGTGTCGTAGAGACCTATATGCCGCCACAGGTTGAACAAGGGACCGATGACCGCCACCGGAGGAAACATGGCGATGAACAAGGCCGCTCCCAGTATGAGGGCGCGTCCGCGAAAGTGCAGTCGCACGATGGCATAGGCGGCGAACATGGCCAGCGACACGGCGAGCAGGGTTGAAACTGCGGCGATGCCGATGGAGTTCCAAAGCGCTGCCGGAAACTGGGCGTCCGCGAAGATCGCCCGGTAATGCTCCAGACTGATCTCCCGTGGGACGAAGCGGTTGTCGTTCAGGTCCGCCGCGGGCTTGAGGGATAGGGACAGTATCCACGCAACCGGAAATAGCGCATAGGCGATCACGACCAGGCTGCCGACGCGCCAGAACAAGGTTTCAAGCATACCTTTGTGCGGACTCACGCTTTGTCCTCCGCGGTGAAGCTGGCCCCGAGATCTTTGGCGAAGAGCATCGCGATGGCGACGACGCACAGGAAGATCAGCACCGACACCGCCGAGCCGAGCCCGAGGTTGAGCCGGCTGACAAGGGCGTGGTAGCCGACGATGGAGACTGTCTCAGTGCCCTGGGCGCCGCGGGTCTGCACGAAGACGGTGTCGAAGATGCGAAAAGCATCCAGGGTACGGAGCAGCAGAGCCACCATGACCGCATTGCGCATCAGGGGCAGGGTCACCCGAAAGAAGCGCTGCCGGGCACTCGCCCCATCCACGCGCGCCGCGTCCAGCAGGTCCTGGGGAACCAACGTCAAGCCCGCAAGCAGCAGCAGGGCCATGAAGGGCGTGGTCTTCCAGACCTCGGTGAGGATGATTACCAGGAAGGCCGACCAGCGTTCCGTCAGCCAGGCCGTCTCCGGACCGAACCACGGGTTCAGGAATCCCGTGACCGGGTCGAAGGCGGATTTCCAGGCTAGGGCCGCGACGACGGTAATGATGGCGTAAGGGACCAGGATGGACGCGCGAACCGTGCCGCGCAGGAAGAGAACCCGGTGCATCAACAACGCGAGCAACATGCCCAGCACCAACTCGATGGAAACCGAGCCGATAGTGATAATCAGGGTGTTGGCCAGGGATTCCCACCAGACTCCGGAGGTGAGCACACTGGCGTAATTGGCGAGTCCGACGAACGCCCGTTCGTCCGGGAAACGCAGGTCGTAGCGAAAAAGCGAGAGCCACAAAGCGTAGATGATCGGATAGGCGGTCACCAAGAGCATGGCCAGAGCCGCCGGGGTGCACAGGAGCCAGGCCAGGCGCTCCTCGGAGTGGTCGCGCCGGCGGTTCACAAGAGACCCTCTGAATGCAATGCGCGACCGACGGCATCGCGGAGGCGCCAAGCATCCCGTTCGGGTTCGATCTTGGAGAGGGGATGCAGCGTGCGGCTGATCGCCAGCGAGACATCATTGTAGAGGGGTGTCCGGGGACGTTGCACGGCATCGCGCAACGTCTCCCGCAACAGGTCGGCGAAGGGAATGGTCGCCCGTACCTGTGGATCGTCGTAGAGCCTGTCACTCGTCGGCGGCAGGCCGCCGTGCTCAGCGGCGAGACGCTGGCTCTCCGGGGAGGCGATACAAGCGGCGGCGCGCCGTGCCAGGTCCGGATGGCGTGAGAAGGCTCCCACCCCGAGGTTGATTCCCCCGATCGTGACTCGGCTGGGCCGTCCCGGCTCCACCGCGGGCCAACGCGCCCAGCCCATGTGCTCGGCGACCGCCGGGGCATTCGCTCGGGCGCTCGGCCACACATAGGTGTAGTTGACCATGAAGCTCGAGCCGCCGGACTCGAAGGCAAGGCGTGACTGGTCCTCGCGGGCGGTGGCTAGACCCGGATCGGCGGATGGGGACCCGGCAAGGCGATGCAGGATACGCAAGGCCTCCCGGGTAGGAGCGCCACCCAAGGCGGGAGCATCCGCCTGTTCGTCGAGCACCGAGCCCCCGGCGGACGCGAGTAGGGACACGAAAAAGACCGTGAGTCCTTCATAGCGCTCGCCTTGGGCCTGGATCGTGCCGTCCTCCCCGAGCTTCTCGGCCATGTCGATCATTTCGTCCCAGGTCTGCGGCGGTTGCGGCACCCGGTCGGTGCGGTACCAAAGGAGCTGAGTGTTGGTGGTAAAAGGCACCGCCCACAGCCGCCCCTCGTAGACAGCGCTCCGCACAATGGCGTCGATCCGGCCCATTTCGACCTGCCGGGCTGCGTCCTGCGGCCAGGGCAGGATCCATCCCGCTTGCGCGAACTCCGCAGTCCAGATCACGTCCATCCCGATAATATCGATATCGCTATCCCGCGCGGCCAGACGCCGCACTAATTGCTCGCGTTGCTGGTCGGCGTCAGTGGGAAGCGGCTTGAGCTCGATGCGGTAAGCGTCGTCCGACTCCTCGGCGCAACGCCGCGCCACTTCAGCAAAAGCGCCGGACGGCTCGTCGAACACGTACCAGCTAAGAACCGGAGTGGTTGATGCTGCCTGGACACCGCCGGATATGAGAACCGCGGCAAGAACCGCACAGATCCGGCACCTAACACGGAATATCGAGTTGGTTGACACTATCATGAAAACCTTGCGGTCTATCAGGTCCCGCCAGATTATAGGCAAATTTTTTGAACAGTTGGGTCTGTTTTTGGGACCAGTTTTTCATCGCCTGAAGGGGAGGACTGTGGCCCAGTGCTTTCTGCGGGATGTGCTGATTGTAGACCTTAACGTAGCGTTTGATGGTATCGGCGAAGTGCTCGGCGGAGTCGAAGCGGGTGGTGGCTAAGACCTCGGCGATGCGGCCGTTGAAGCGTTCGATCATACCAGTTGGTCTGTGGCGTTCTTGGTTTGGTCAGGCGATGTTCGCTGCGGTTGGCGGTGCAGACGCGATCAAACGCGTGGGCACCCGTGGGCTGGCGCTGACCGGTGGCACAGAAGCGGTCGGTAAATTCCTTATCATTATCAGTGAGGACCTTGGTGATCGTGAAAGGGGCCTTGTCGATCAGGCGCGTGAGGAAACCGCCGGCAGAGGCGGCTGACTTGTCCTGGAGGAGGTTCGACGTAAACCCAGCGGGTAGTGCGGTCAATTGCGGCAAAGAGGTACTGCCGGTGATCCTCATCTGGCATTTGGGGCAGATACTTGACGTCCACATGGACGCAGCCGGATCATACGCCTTGACGGGCTTCACCGGCGTCTTGGCGCGGCCTCCCAGGGCATCAGCGTCTCGAGGTTAGACACGCCGTGGCGGCGCAGACAACGATCAAGGCCGGAGCGCGACACTTCGGGATGGATGAACTCACGGGTCACCGCCAGCAGGTCATCCAGGGACAGCAGGAGGGTCTCACGCAACGCTACCACCACCGCTCCTGTGGGCCGCGCTGAGCGTGGCGTGGAGCCGCTGGGGACGGTGCGAGGCATCTTCCACCCCCTCGCGTTGGCGCCATTTCGCAACCGTGTGGCGGTTGAGGTGGTAAGCCTCGGCCAGTTCCTGGTCGCTCACCGACTCGGGCTGAGACTGTAATTCCAGGCGGATGGCCGGTGGGGTACGGGCGTTCTTGTGCAACTGGATGTTCATGGTGGGTGATTGCTATACTC
>Ga0209453_1000017_pt1 | contig 20715 bp, 19 predicted proteins | sample WorMetulBAHAMAS1_FD_187397 | JGI IMG/M metagenome (GOLD analysis project Ga0209453, IMG submission 187397) | Marine gutless worms symbiont microbial communities from Max Planck institute for Marine Microbiology, Germany - Olavius ullae BAHAMAS.1... | ecosystem: Host-associated > Annelida >...
CGGGTCACCGCCAGCAAGTCATCCAGGGGCAGCAGGAGGGTCTCACGCAACGCTGCCACCACCGCTTCCTGGGCCGTGGCGTGGAGCCCGATGGGGGCGGTGCGAGGCATCTTCCACCCCCTTGCGATCGACAAGGCCCCTTTCACGATCACCAAGGTTCTCACCGATAATGGTAAGGAATTTACCGACCGCTTCTGCGCCACCGGTCAGCGCCAGCCCACGGGTGCCCACGCATTTGATCGCGTCTGCACCGCCAACCGCAGCGAACATTGCCTGACCAAACCAAGAACGCCACAGACCAATGGTATGATTAACGCTTCAACGGCCGCATCGCCGAGGTCTTAGCCACCACCCGCTTCGACTCCGCCGAGCACTTCGCCGATACCATCAAACGCTACGTTAAGGTCTACAATCAGCACATCCCGCAGAAAGCACCGGGCCACAGTCCTCCCCTTCAGGCGATGAAAAACTGGTCCCAAAAACAGACCCAGCTGTTCAAAAAATGTGCCTATAATCTGGCGGGACTTGAATGTAGCAGCTAAAGCCTTGCACTAAAGTGCATAGTTTTGGACTAGCGTGCTGGGACAATAAAAAGAGGACGTTTGCGTTGTTGTTGCAAAGCTAGAAATTTACCATTAAGAGGCTTCCAGACATCTTCAATGGAGTTCAAAATCCACGATGAAACTCTCCAAATAATTCCTTCGTAGAGACGGCGTCGATATTGTCCAACCAATCCGCTAAGGCTCTTTATGGATTCCAGACTGGTTAGGATATTTTGCGCAAATTTGCCTTCTCAGCAAGCCAGAGGGGAGTCGTATAACTTGCTGTTATCGTTGAGAAAAGGCTACCTGTTCCGTCATCGGTCATGGTGCTACCGACTATCGTCCTCTTCGACCAGTCCGGAATCCATAAAGAGCCTTGTCCTTTTCATTTGCGGCAAAATTCGTTCTTATGTAGGAGCGCGCCGCTGTGGTTTCTCCCATTAGCGCAGCAATTCCCGCACCGGTCGGAACGAACGCCGGTGCAGCGCGCAGAGTCCGAGCTCGCGCAGGGCGGTCAGGTGGGCGCGGGTCGGATAGCCTTTGTGACGGGCGAGGCCATAGCCGGGGAATTTGCCGTCCAGGATCAGCATCTCGCGGTCGCGGGCGACCTTGGCCAGGATGGACGCGGCGCTGATGACGGGAACAGTGGCATCGCCCTTCACGATCGTCTTTACCGGGCAGGCCAGCCGGGGACGGCGGTTGCCATCCACCAAGGCCCGCTGTGGGGCAACGCTTAAGTTTTCCACCGCCCGCTGCATGGCGAGCAGGGACGCCTGCAGGATATTGATGCGATCGATCTCTTCGACCGTGGCAAAGGCCACGGCGAAAGTGAGGGCCTTGGCCCGGATCTCCTGGTCAAGCGCTTCTCGCTGATCCGGCGTCAGGCGCTTGGAATCGGCGAGGCCAAGGATCAGCCGCTCGGGGTCCAGGATCACGGCTGCGGCCGTTACCGGTCCGGCCAGGGGCCCGCGTCCTGCTTCGTCCACGCCCGCGATGAGGGCGACTTCGCCGCTCACGGTTTGTCTCCCTTAACCAGCTCCAGCACTGCGGTGGCAGCCTGGTGCCCGGCGTTGCGCCGCAGCCGACCATGGACCTCGCGGTATGCCGATCGTAGCTCGTTCACTCGGTCCCTACTCTTGAGGAATTCGAGCACGGCAGGTCCCAGTAGATCCGCCCGACAACGATTCTGAATAAACTCCGGTGCCAGCTCACGACCCACCAGCAGGTTGGCCATGGCGGCATAGGGGACCTTCACCAGATTCAGGTCGGATAGCAAGTGATAGGTCATCGGGCTCATCCGATAGCCGACGACCATCGGACGGTTGATCAGCAGGGCCTCCAGGGTCGCGGTTCCCGATGCGGTGAGTACGCAGTCGGCGGCGGCGATCACGTCTCGGCCTTGGGCATCCACCAGGGTGATCGGCAGGTCGGGGTCTTCGCGCCGCAGGACCTCCGTAAAGAGTGCGCGCAGGGTCGGCGTCACCAGGGGAACGGCGAAGCGAAGTCCGGGATGTCGTTCAAGACACCAGCGGGCGGTCCGCAGGAAGGGCCCTGCGAGCAGCTTCAGCTCGCTCACACGGCTGCCTGGGAGCAGGGCCAGGAGCGGTCCCTGCAATGGCATCCCGAGCCGAGTCCGAGCCGGCGCGGGATCGGCTTGCGGGGAGATTTCGTCCGCAAGTGGATGGCCGATGTAACGGGCAGATACTCCGTGCTTGCGCAGGAGGTCTTCTTCGAATGGGAAGATGCTCAGCATCAGATCCACGGAACGGCGGATGGTCTTCACACGTCCGGCACGCCAGGCCCAGATCGTCGGGCTGACCAGGTGGACCGTGCGGATGCCGGCCTTACGCAGGCGCCGTTCGAGTCCCAGGTTGAAGTCAGGCGCATCCACACCGATGAAGACGTCGGGTCGCCAGGCGAGCAGGGATCCGGTCAACTCGCGGCGGATGCGTAGGAGTTCGCCGAGGTGCCGCAGGACTTCCGTCAGTCCCATGACCGACAGCCGTTCCATGGGCACCAGGCTCTCACAGCCGACGGCCTGCATCCGGGGTCCGGCCACACCGACCAGGCGCGCGTCCGGCACCTGGACCTTCAGTGCGCGCAGGATAGCAGCCCCTAACCAATCACCCGAGGGCTCATTGGCGACGATACCTATCTTCATATTGCTACCTGTCATGTCCCGTGTAATTATATACCGAAGAGGAGCAATCCTCTATTGCAAGCGAGAGAGGTCTTACGCCTGCTGGCCGAGGAGGGAATAGAGGGGAGCGGTAAGGCAGCCGAGCCGCAGGGCGACGGCGATTGACAAGTCCGACATCATCACGCTTTGAGTATAGCAATCACCCACCATGAACATCCAGTTGCACAAGAACGCCCGTACCCCACCGGCTATCCGCCTGGAATTACAGTCTCAGCCCGAGTCGGTGAGCGACCGGGAACTGGCCGAGGCTTACCACCTCAACCGTCACACGGTTGCGAAATGGCGCCAACGCGAGGGGGTGGAAGATGCCTCGCACCGCCCTCCAGCGGCTCCACGCCACGCACGGCCCAGGAAGCGGTGGTGGCAGCGTTGCGTGAGACCCTCCTGCTGCCCCTGGATGACTTGCTGGCGGTGACCCGCGAGCTCATCTTTGCCGCGATTGACCGCGCCACCCGCTGGGTCTACGTCGAACCCCCCAACCAAAGGCTTTGTCATGTGAGTATAGGAAAATGATGGGGAGAAACGACGAATCCTGATCGACCACGACAAGCGGTCAGCAGCTAACTTAACGGCATTGCGCTGGCACCCCCTCAACGCACAATGCTCCGGGATCGATCGGCCACGAAATCCGCGAGCTGGTCCACCCGGTCGTTGCCGAGCGCACGCATCGCCGTTACGGCGTCTTCCAGCTTGCGGTCGGACATGTAGAGTACCCGGTAGGCGTTCTTGAGCTGCTGTATGGTCGCGGCGTCGATCTTCCGTCGCCGCAGCCCCTCGGTGTTGATACCACGGGGCTGGACCGGATGGCCGCCGACGATGACATAGGGCGGGACGTCCTTGGTGATGACCGAGCCCATGGCGCAGAAGCAGTGGGCCCCGATCCGGCAGAATTGGTGGACGATGGTGAAGCCCCCGAGAATGGCCCAGTCCTGCACCTTGACGTGACCGGCGAGGGAGGCGGCGTTGGCCATGATCACATGGTTGCCGATCCGACAATCGTGGGCTACATGGCTGTAGGCCATGAAGAGATTGTGGTTGCCGATGCGGGTCTCCCCCGCATCCTGTACGGTGCCCCGGTTCAGGGTGACATATTCGCGGATGACATTGCCGTCGCCGATGATGAGGAAGGTTTCCTCACCAGCGTACTTGGTGTCCTGGGGATCTTCGCCGACCGAAGCGAATTGAAAAATCCGATTGTCGGCCCCGATGCGCGTCGGTCCGCGGATTACCACATGGGGGCCGATGTCGGTGCCCGCCCCTACCCGTACCCGCGGACCGATGACGGTATAGGGACCTACCGCGACGCCGGAATCCAGCTCGGCAGTCGCGTCGATGACTGCGGTGGGATGGATCGAGGTCATAGATCCCGGGCCGTACACATGATGTCAGCGGTAGCGGCCATCTCACCCTCCACATGGGCCTTGCCGCTGAAGCGCCAGATCCCCTGGCGTACTTTATTGATGTGTACTTCGAGGGTCAGCCGATCGCCGGGCTCCACGATGCGTTTGAAGCGCGCTTTGTCGATCCCGACGAAGTAATACAGGGCCGTCTCCCCCACCTCGTCCGGACGGGACGCCATGGCGAGCAGACCGGTAGCCTGGGCCAGGGCCTCGATGATCAGGACCCCCGGCATGACCGGTCGCGTGGGGAAATGGCCGGCGAAAAAGGGTTCGTTGCAGGTCACGTTCTTAAACGCAATCAGATATTGGTTCACCTCATAGTCGACCACCCGGTCGATCAACAGAAAAGGATAGCGGTGCGGCAATAAGCTCAACACCTTGTGAATATCCATTGTGCTCAATGCTACCTCCGACGTTCCCAGGAACCGGCTGCTGTCTATGGATCGGCCGCTGCCGATCCCGATTTTATTCGGGTTCCTGTTGCAGCTCGGCGTTGGTTTGATTTCGTTTTTCTTCCAAGTCCTTCAATCGTCGAGCAAACTCGTCGAGGTGCCGGAATCTGGCTATGCTACGTCGCCACTGGGCACTCGGCATGGCCGGAATGCCGCTGCTGTAGCGTCCGGGCTCGGTGAAAGAGCGGGTCACCAGGGTCATCGCGGTAAACTGGACATCGTCCCCGATCGTCAGGTGCCCCGCTATAGCGACAGCCCCGGCGATGGCGCAATTGCGCCCGATCCTGGTAGAGCCGGCAATCCTGGAGCCGGCCGCCAGCGCGGTATTTTCACCGATCTGGCAGTTGTGTCCGATTTGGATGAGGTTATCCAGCTTCGCCCCGTCGGCGATCAGGGTATCCTCGAGGGCGCCCCGGTCGACCGTGGTATTGGCCCCGATCTCTACGTCATCGCCCAGCCGCACCCCCCCTAGCTGGGGAATACGCACCCAACGTTCGCCGTCCTTCGCGAACCCGAACCCCTCGCGGCCGATGACCGCGCCGGGCTGTATCAACACCCGTTTCCCGACGCGGGTCCCCGCGCATAAGGTGACCCGCGCGACCAATCGACTATCCTCATCGATACGGCATCCGGAATCTACAAGGCTGCCCGGTCCCACGAAGACCCGCGGTCCGATCTTAGCGCCTGCCTCCACCACGGCCATGGCGCCGATCCAGGCGGACGGATCGACTTGGGCGTCCTGGGCCACTACCGCGCTCGGATGGCGCCCCCCGGTCACGGCGGGCTCGGGGTGCAACAGCCGCGCCGCTCGGGCGTAGGTGAGGTAAGGATTCGCGCTGACCAGAGCCGCGACCGGGCAGAGCGGCACATCCGGTTCCGCCAGGATCACCGCCGCCGCATGGGTCGCGCTCAGCGCGGCCCGATACTTGCGGTCCCCGAAGAAACATAGACTGGCGTCATCGGCCCGTTCAAGGGTATCGACCTGCTGTACGTATCGCTCGCCGTCCCCGCGCAGCTCGACACCGAGACGGTTCGCCAGCTCCTGAAGCTTGATCGCCACTATTCCGAAAGCCCGAGGCGTGGGTTAAAGATCCTTGCCTGCCTCGAACTTCTCCTTCAAGCGCGCAATGACCTGGTCGGAGATATCGATACGTTTGCTGGCGTAGAAAACCAGGTTATCGCTGACAACGAGGTCGATGCTCTCTTCCCGCGCCAGTTCCACCACCACCTCCTCGACCTGCCGGGCCAATTTGGTGCGTAGTTCATTCTGACGTAGGGAAAAGTCTTCGCGAAGTTCGGATTGGGCGTACTTGATCTTACGTCCCCGGTTGCGGATGTCGGTCCGTAAACGTTGTACCTCTTCTTCGCTCATCAGCGCCGCATCGTGCTCGAGCTTTTGTCGCAGCTCGGTAAGCCGCTTTTGCTGTTCGGCAAGCTTTTGCTCCCGATCGCTGACCTCCTTCTCCAGTTGCACGCGCGCCGCCTCATATTGGGGAGACTGTTCGACGATGCGGGTGGGATCGATCACCGCGACGACATAGTCGGCGGCAGGCAGCGAGCTCCCCGCGAAACAGAGGCCGAGACCGATCAGTGCCCCAATGGATTTGTTCACTTGGTCGCCTCCCTCCGATCAGAATATTTGCCCGACACTGAATTGGAACATCTGGGTCTTATCCTCGGCCTCGTCATTGAATGGATGGGCAATGCTGGCCGATAGGGCACCGACGGGCGACATCCAGGTCAGGGACAAGCCGGCGGAATAGCGGATGTCGCTCAGACTGAATCCCCTGGGCGTCACGAGTTCCTGGCTGGGCGTCACGAGTTCCTGGTCGGAGAACGTCGGGTTGCTTGTGGTCCATACGTTGCCGAAATCGAAAAAGGCCCCCAAGCGCAGGGTGTTGGCGAACTCACCCTCGACAGGCGGCGGTGCGAAGATCTGCATGCTGCCGACCATCTTTATATTACCGCCCGCCGGGTTCTCATCGAGGGTGGTTTCCCGCGGGCCCAGGGTGTTTTCCTTCCAACCTCTGACCGATCCCGGACCGCCGGCGAAGAAACTCTCGAAGAAAGGAAGGTCCTTGGTATCGCCGAATCCGTTACCATAACCCAGATTCGCATCCAGGGATAAAATAAAGCGCCTGATCAAGGTGATGTACCGGCGGTGCGTATAGGTCAATCGGAAAAATTGCAGATCGCTGCCCGGCACCGATACCTCCGCTCGCAAGGACTGGAAGTTACCCTTGGTCGGGAAGATCGCCTGATCCCGGGAATCGTTCGTATAACTCGCAGTCAGCAGAAAATCGTCGAACTGATCACCCTCCTGTTCGGTGACGAAGCACTTCGCCAACCGCGAGGTCCCTGCGGTGAGCTTGGTGTACCGGTAACGGACGCCGAGACCCGCGCGGCTGGTGTCCGTAATCGGCAGCCCAAAGTTCATGCCGGCGACACCGACATCCGTGAGGTAGTCGATGCTGTTCAACTTCTCGTAATCCGTTTCTCGATAGGAGAGTTCGAAGCCCCGACTGATGCCGTCTATTGTGTAATAGGGGTTGGTGTAGGCAAGACGGTAATTGCGGTTGGAGCGACTGTTATTAAAGCCGAAGGAAACCCGCTTGCCGGTCCCCAGGAAATTGTTCTGGGTGATACTGGTGCTGAAGATAACGCCCTGGGACTGAGAATAGCCGATACCGGCGAGTAAATTGCCCGAGTCCTTCTCGACGACCGATAGGTTCACGTCTACCTGGTCCGCCGAGCCGGGAACCGCCGGTGTCTCCACATTCACCTCTTCGAAATAGCCCAACCGTTGGAGACGCTCTCGGGATTGTCTGACCAGTTCCGACGAGAACCAGGCCGCCTCCAGCTGGCTGATCTCGCGGCGCAATACCTCGTCACGCGTTCGGGTGTTGCCCTTGGTGTTGACGCGCCGCACGTAGACGCGTTTGCCCGGATCCACAAAGAAGGTCACCGCGACCTGCTTGGTCTCCTCATCGATCTCAGGGATGGTGTTGACGTTGGCGAAGGCATAGCCCCCGTCACCCAGCTTTTTGGAGATGCGTTCCGCGCTTTCGATCGTGACCTTGCGGGAGAAGACATCCCCCCGGCGCATATGAATCAAGGGGAAGAGTTGCTTGGTCGGCACCGAGGGCTCTCCGGCCAGTTTCATGTCGCTGACCTTGTAGACGTCACCCTCGTCGATACCGATGGTTATATAGATGTCTTGCTTATCGGCGCTGATGGAGACCTGGGTCGACTTGATCTCGAATTTGATGTACCCGCGGTCGAGATAAAAGGAGCGCAGGGTCTCCAGATCCCCGCTGAGCCGCTGCTTGGAGTACTGATCGTTCTTGGAATAGAAGGAATGCCATCGGGTGCGGCTGAGCTTGAACAGATCGAGCAGTTCCTGTTCCTCGAAATCCTCATTACCGATGATATTGATCTGTTTGATGTGGGCCGTCAGGCCCTCGGTGATGTCGATGGACACCGCGGCCCGGTTGTTGCGTGGCAGCGGTGATACCGTGGACTGAATCTCGATCCCATAGCGCCCGAGGGCATAGTATTGGCGTTCGAGCTCCCGCTCGATCCGATCCAGGAGCGAGCGGTCGAACGTCCGGCCCTCCGCAAACCCGATGTCTTTGAGCCCTGCCTTTAGCCCCTTGGTATCGATGCTCTTGTTTCCTGATATGTTGATTTCGGCAATGGCGGGCCGTTCCTGTACCCACACCACCAACACGGTCCCGTCCCGCTCTACCCGCACATCCTTGAAGAAGCCCGTTGCGTAGAGGGCGCGGATGATGCTGGTGGTAACCACGTCCGTCGTCGTGTCCCCCACCTGGACGGGGAGATAATTGAAGACGGTACCGGCGGCAATGCGCTGCAGCCCTTCCACCCGGATATCGGAGATACGGAACCGGGCCGCGAATACGGATGTGGCCACTGCCAGCAAGGCGATAACCAGCGTCAGCCGGAGCGGTACCCCCCTCGACCGGTCTGCTCCTTTCTGTGTGCTCAAATGCGATCCCCTCGGTACCTGCGACACGGCACCCTGACGTGGTATTTCTCAAGCCGGTTAGTATACCCGTCACATATGGATTGTGGGGAAACAAGATGAGTCTTCCATACCCGTTTCACGTGATATAGCTTGGTAAGCGAGGTGGGTCGATCGTGCCCGAGGGCAAGGCGCGACGAGGGGGAAGTTATCAGTTGTCAGATCTGAAACCTGACAACTGACCGGCGACTCATTCGTGGTCCGGCGGCCACCACCAAAAATGATCTGCGGGCAGGGTACGACCTCCCAGATCGTCTCCCGGTACAGCTTCAAACAGCTTCAATGCGAGGCTGATGTAGGTGCGCAGGCGAGACCAGTACCAGCTACCGGCTAGGGTTGTCGTATCCGTGCCGCGTCCTGATAACTGACAACTGACGACTGATGGGGACCGCCGGGGGTGGGTCAGGTCCCCGACAGTTCCGGGCGCAGCCGCAAACCGCTTGCAAAACCACTACCCCCTAATCGAGCAGGCGTGAGATATCGACGTAGAAGGCAAGGGTCATGAGGACCGCCAACAGGGCAAGTCCGACCCGCTGCCCCTGCAATTGGGCCTGTTCGGAGAGCGGGCTGCCCTTGATAGCCTCGATGATGAAATAGAGCAGGTGTCCCCCGTCCAGTATCGGGATGGGTAACAGGTTAAGTACGCCGAGACTGATGCTGACCACCGCCAGAAACTTGACGAAGTAACCCGGACCGTAGCTCGCGGTCTTGCCTGCGGTTTCGGCGATGGAGATCGGCCCGCCCAGGTTTTCTACCGATGCCTTGCCGACGAGCATGCGCCCGATAACACGCAGCATGAGCAGACTCATATCCGCGGTCTTGCCGACGGCCGCACCCAGCGCCGCCACGGGCCCGAGCCGGACTTCCGTTCGATACGCATCGAACACCTGTGGTGAGACCTGCGCCGCGGCACCGATGCGCCCGACCTTCCGATCACTCAGCTGTACGGCCTGGGGCACCACCAGGAACTCACGCCGTTCGGAGCCGCGTTCGACTTCCAACCACAACGGCCGACCAGGGTGTGCCTGCACCGCTTCGACCAGGTCACTCCACTGAGTGATCGCTTCGCCATTGACGCTACGGACGAGATCGCCGGGGTGCAGACCCGCCCGTATAGCCGGATCGCCGGGAATAAGCTCACCGATGCGAGCCGGCAACACGGGTCGCGCAGGCGACAATCCCAGATTCGAGAGCAACGCCGGATCATCGGGCAACCCGGCCAGCGCATCGCCGTCCAGCACTCGCACCAGCTCCAAACCGCTCTCATCGCGCACGCGAACCGCGAGATCCTCGCCGTTCAGGACCTCCGCCATCAGGGCGAAGACCGCCGCTTGCCAGGTCGGCGTCGGGCGGTCGGCAATCGCCAGCAGCTCATCCCCAGGGGCGAAACGGGCCTCGGCCGCGATAGACCCCGGAGCGACCGCCCCTACCACCGCCCGCATGCCGACATCACCCGTCACGAAAATGGCCCAGTAGACGAGAATGGCAAACAAGAAGTTGAAGAAGGGTCCCGCCGTAACGATAGCGGAGCGCTTCCAGAGCGGCTGGCGGTTGAAGGCGAGGTGCTGCTGCGCCGCAGGGACCGATTTCTCCTGCTCATCCAACATCTTGACATAGCCGCCGAGGGGAACGGCGGCCAGTACGTATTCGGTACCATCGCGGGGGCTGACGTGGCGCAGGAGGGGTCTGCCGAAACCGATGGAAAAGCGCAGTACCTTGACCCCGAGCTTACGGGCGGCCCAGAAATGTCCGAACTCGTGGACCGCGATGAGGATCGCCAAGGCGACGATGAACCAACCGACCGTGTAGAGTAATTCCAGCATGGATCTATTCGGCAACTCCGCCGAGGTTTTGTTCCGCAATCCGCCGCGCCCGCTGGTCCGCGTCCAGTAGCCGTTCGACCTCCCACCCCTCGACACCTTCCCGCGGGAGCTGTTGCAAGGTCTTGTCGACCACGGCCGGAATGTCCGTGAATCCGATCTGCCGCTTCAAAAATGCGTCTACCGCCACTTCATTGGCCGCATTGAGAATGACCGGGCAGGTGCCGCCCTGGGTTGCCGCACTGTATGCCAGATCCAAACAGGGAAAACGCTTCGGATCTGCCGGCCGGAAGTCGAGCCTTTGGACCTCGCGTAGATCGAGGGCGGCAACGCCGGAATCTATCCGCTCGGGCCATGCCAGGGCGTGGGCGATGGGGGTGCGCATATCCGGATTCCCGAGCTGGGCCAGCACCGAACCATCTCGGTACTGTACCAAGGAATGGATCACGCTCTGGGGATGCACCAGGATCCGGACCCGATCGGGATTTGTGCCGAACAGCCAGCAGGCCTCGATGAGCTCCAAGCCCTTGTTCATCATGGTCGCCGAGTCCACTGATATCTTGCGTCCCATGTCCCAGTTCGGGTGGGCACAGGCCGCTTCGGGCGTGACCTCCGCCAACGCCTCCAGGGGCGTATCCCGGAAGGGCCCGCCGGAAGCGGTGAGCAGAATCCGTTCCACGCCCAGCTGCTCAATATCGCTTCCACCGTGGAAATCCCCAGGAAGACACTGAAACACCGCATTGTGTTCGCTGTCGATGGGCAGAATCTCGGCACCATTGTTCGCGACGGCCTGCATCAGCAGCGAACCCGAGACCACCAGGGCCTCCTTGTTGGCCAACAGCAAACGCTTGCCCGCACGTGCGGCCGCCAGGGTGGGCAAGAGGCCGGCGGCGCCGACAATCGCCGCCATCACATAGTCGACCTGGGGTAAGGCCACTACGGACTCCAAGGCCGCTGTCCCCGCGAGCACCTCCGGCGGTTTCGCCATGCCTGACAGCAGCAACCTGAGCTTGCCCGCCGCCACCGGGTCCGCCATAACCGCGTACTCGGGTCGGTGACGGCGACACTGCAGGGCCATGCCTTCGGCATCCCGGTTGGCGGTCAGGGCGACGATGCGAAATTGCCCCCGATGGCGCTCGACCACATCCAGGGTGCTGACGCCGATGGAGCCGGTGGAACCAAGTAGGGTGATGCCGATCATCCTATTGCGACAGCAAGTTCGACCCACGCTCACTCAGTGGAGAACCTCTTCGAGACGGTTGGCGGTGAGGACCCGCTCGGACCAAGTGAGCAGGGTCTGCTCGCTGGCTTGCTCGATCCGTCGCTGTGTCTCGTCGGGTAAGGCACCGAATTTCAGGCGGAGCAGGCGTTCCAATACCAAGGCGTCGCCTTGGTGCTTGCCCTGTTGCACGCCCTGTTGCACACCCTGCTGCATGCCTTCCTCCCGGAATCGTTCGGCAAATCGGCTCATGGTCTTCGCCTCGTCGGGATAATCGCGTTGATATTCGACCCGTTCATTATCGTCAAGCGCGGCGTAGATGTCGATGAAGTCCAGATATTTGAGCTGCTTCTCAGGATCGCGTTCCAAACCAGTCAGTCCCCGCACCGCTTGGGCATAGACCTCGACCTTGCGTCCCGCGGGGTACTGCATGTTGGGCAGGTTCAGCCGTATCACCAGGTTATCGCTGTGGCGGTAGTGCTCGTAGGCTAGTTCGCCCAAGGCGCAGCTCAGGTAGCGGAAGTCGAGATAGGTATCGTGGTCTCCGCTCAGGCGCAGCCGTTGGGCTACACTGGCCGCCTGGCGCAGGAAGATAACCACCGGGACCACGTGCTCGGTCTCCATCAGCTCGGCCAGATCCAGACAATAGTGGGCTAGGCGGTGGATGGAGAAACGCCGCGCGTCGCTTTCTTCTTCGAGTACTAAGAACAGAGCCTCGCGCCGCCCGTCGGGCCATCGGACCAGTAAGGGAACATCGAGTTCGCGAAAGCGCTCGCCGAGGCGCGCTTGCAGCTGCTCTTGATGCACGGGCGTAATCCGGGCTGTACCGATCGCATCGGCCTCGGCCGTGGCGAAAAAGGCCAATGCCTGGTACGGATAATCGAGGATGAGGTTTTTGAAGTTCTGGTCGTGGGACATGGCTTGGTCCAGGAAAAATAATCACACGGGACCTGACAGATTCCAGACTGCTAACGTAGCAGCAAACCGAGAAGGGAATCCAAGAGTCCTTTGCTGCGGTTTTTGGCGTTGTGGACGAACTCGAAAAAGCCCAGATACAAGGGTAAGTGCTCCTGGGAAATCCCCCGGTGTGGCCGAAGCCAAGAGCGCAGCAAGGACCAGAACCCCTCCATCGTGTTGACATGAATTTCGTGGAAGCCATCACCATCTTCGTCCCGCGCATCTTCCCCGGCGTTGTGGCAGACGGTTTGGTGCTCGAAGCCCCATTCAGGTAAGCGCTTGTAGATTGTGTACTCGTCGGTCGGTACCAAGGTTCCCGGCCGAATCGTAGCCTCGATCAGGGGCTGACTCGTGGTCTGGCGTACGTCCTCCAGGATCCGGATACTCACTTGGCCACCGCGTTGGATCATGCCGAAGATCGGGGGTTTCTCCTTCGCCAGTGTGCCGCGTCCGCGTGCCCCTTTGAGGCGGTTGCGTCGTCCTTTGCGGCGTTTTTTTACGCCGGATGGCTGCCCTTTGTGCCCCGCAACGATGTAAACTTCATCGCACTCGACCCTCCAGGGCGCGTATCTGAGATGGGCGAATCTGAAAGGCGCGCGATTAGATTGGGCCGATCTCTCAAACGCCGACCTGTCGTTCGCCAACCTGGCCGGGAGCCATTCGTTCGAGACGGCGGAGTTGGCCGGGACGGATTACGTGTTCGCCGAGCTGACGGGCACATTCCTGGATATAAACCGGCCACCGCCCGACGTGTTACCGGCACCATGAATACCCCCAACCCCATCACCAAACCCGGCCTGCACACCTTCACCGGCCTGCTGGTGGCGGTGCTTGTAGTACTATTGATCCCTGTCCCACCGGCATGGGCGGAACGGGTAAGGATCGCGGTGGCCGCGAATTTCACCGCAGCGGCCAAGGAAATCGGCGTCCTGTTCGAGCAGGCGACGGGGCACGAGGCCGGCTACAGCTTCGGCTCCACCGGCCAGCTCTATGCCCAGATCACCCAGGGCGCCCCTTTCGAGGTCTTTCTCGCCGCCGATCAGGCGCGACCCGCGCAGGCCGTCGCGGCGGGCCTGGCCGTCGCCGACAGTCGCTTCACCTATGCCACGGGCCGCTTGGTCCTGTTCAGCAGGGACGAGTCCTTGGTGACGGACGAGACGACGCTGCGCAACCCTGGTATCACCAAGGTCGCCATCGCCAACCCGGTCACCGCGCCTTATGGGGCGGCGGCAGTGGCGGTGATGCAGGCCCTGGGGGTCTATGCCGGGCTCGCCCCCCGCCTGGTGCGCGGTAGCAATATCGCCCAAACCTATCAGTTCGTGGCGACCGGCAACGCCGAGATCGGCTTTGTCGCGCTGTCCCAGATTGCCCGGCACGATAACGGGTCGCGTTGGCCGGTGCCGGATGCTCTCCACCCGGCGCTGGCCCAGGATGCGGTCATGCTGCGGCGCGGCGCGGGCAACCGGGCGGCCCAGGCGTTCATGGCCTTCCTGAAAAGTTCGGGGACTACCGTGGTGAAGATGCGGTATGGCTATGACTGAGTAGCCGTCCCGGTGAGATATGCGGGCTGGGGGCCGTTGACATTCAGAGGCTGTCTGGAAACGAATACACTGATTTTATTGTCCCAGCACGCTAGTCCAAAACTATGCACTTTAGTGCATAGTGGTTGAGTTGCGGCTGAATCTTCCGTGAGAATCCTGTGCCTGAGCTAACCGGGATCTGGTCGCCGATCCGGCTGACCCTGGCCCTGGCGTCGATCACTACCCTGGTGCTGCTGATCCTGGGTACCCCGATCGCCTGGTGGCTGGCCCGCTCCAAGTCACGGTGGAAGGAGGTGGCGGCTACACTGGTGGCCCTGCCGTTGGTGCTGCCACCGACGGTGTTGGGCTTCTATCTGTTGGTGGCGCTGGGACCCGATGGTCCGGGCGGATGGGTGGCCGGTCTGTTCGGCGGGCACTCGCTGGCGTTCCGGTTCGAGGGCCTGGTGATCGGCTCGGTGCTCTACTCGCTGCCGTTCGTGGTGCAACCCATCCGCAATGCCTTCGAGGCACTGGGAGAGTGCCCCCTCGAGGTCGCCGCTACCTTGCGGGCCTCGCCGTGGGACGCCTTCTGGTCGGTGGCCGTCCCGTCGGCGCGCCCCGGCTTCCTGACCGGCACCGTGCTGGGCTTTGCCCATACGGTGGGTGAGTTCGGTGTGGTGTTGATGATCGGCGGCAATATTCCCGGCGAGACCAAGGTCTTGTCGATCGCGATTTACGACTATGTGGAGACCCTGCAATGGACCCAGGCCCATCTGTTGGCCGGGGGTATGCTCGCGTTCTCCTTCGTCGTCATTCTGACCACCTTCCTGCTCGAAAGACGCATCGGACGGGCTGGTACGGATGCAATGCCGTTGAATTAGCCGTTGGCCGCTTGTCGTGGTCGATCAGGATGCGGAAGAGAAAACGACGAAGCGCGCGAATCGGCGCGAATCCATTCGTGAGGATTCGCGTGATTCGTAGTTTTTTTGCTTACTTTGCCGACCGGTAATGATCCCCATGTTGTCGGTATTGCCGTACTAAGCCGTGATGCGCGAAGATGAGTACATCCGGGCGCGCTTCGTGGGAACGCTCGGTAGCTTCTCGCTCGAGGTGCGGTTCGACTGCCCGATGCAGGGTATCACCGCCCTGTTCGGTCCCTCGGGCTGCGGCAAGACCACCGTCCTGCGTTGTGTGGCGGGGTTACAGCGCATGGCCGGCCGGCTCCGGGTTGGCGCCGAGACCTGGCAGGACGACGCCGGGCGGCTGTTCCTGAGCCCCCATCGGCGGCCGATCGGCTATGTATTTCAAGAGGCCGGCCTGTTCCGGCATCTGTCGGTGCGGCGTAACCTCGAATACGGCCTCACGCGCATCGCCCCCGGCGAGCGCCGGGTGCGACTCGATGAGGTGGCCGACCTGATGGGGGTCCGGGAGCTGCTGGAACGGCGACCGGATCGCCTGTCCGGCGGGCAACACCAGCGCGTAGCCATCGCCCGGGCCCTGCTGACCAGCCCGCGCCTGTTGCTGATGGACGAGCCCCTGGCCTCGCTGGACCGTAAGAGTAAGCGGGAGATCCTGCCCTATCTGGAGCGCCTGCATGACGAGCTGGCGATGCCGGTACTCTATGTCAGTCATGCCTCGGACGAGATCGCGCGGCTCGCCGACCATCTGGTCCTGCTCGAGGCCGGGCGCGTGCGTGCCTCCGGCCGTCTCGGCGATCTGCGGGCCCGCCTTGACCTCGCCCGTGACCTGGGCACCGAGGCCGACGCTATCATCGAGGCGGAGATCGCGGCCCACGATCCGGCCTATCATCTGAGTTATCTCGACTTTTCCGGGGGCCGTTTCAGCGTCGCCCGCATCGACCTGCCCATCGGCCACAGGGCGCGCCTGCGGGTGCTGGCCCGCGATGTCAGCATCACCCTCCAATCCCAGACCGATACCAGTATCCTCAACATCTTCCCGGCCCTGGTCGCAGGGCTGGCGGAAAACGGCCCGGCGCGTATCCTGGTGCGCCTGGACCTCGCCAGCACCCCCCTGCTGGCCGGGATCACCCGCAAATCGGCCGAGCGCCTGCAACTGACCCCCGGCAAGCGGGTCTATGCCCAAGTAAAGGCGGTGGCCCTGGTCGAATAGCGTCGGGAAAAGATTGAGTATAGGAAAAGCAAGCCCGGATTGCTGTTCCCAAGGGGGTAGTGGTTAAGTCTTGAGTTGAAACATAGCCGATAGTCGTGGGTTGGATACCAATGCCATTAAGTTAAGCGTTACCGGTCGGCAAAGTAAGAAAAGAACTACGAATCACGTGAATCCTCGCGAATGGATTCGTGCGATTCGTGGTTTTCTCTTTCGTGTTCCGACCCCCCACGACCGATTTGCCGTGGGGTAGCCCTACGTGCGGATATCGATACATCCTTCGGACTTGCACCTGCGCCCTTGAGGAGGCATTTTATGCTCCTATGTATCTGGTACGCTGTTGCACTCCGTTTTGCATTTGTAGGGGACGGCCTCCGTGCCGTTCCGCAAGCCGTTCGGAACGCCACGGAGGGCGTTCCCTACCACAAAATCATGTGAAACGGGGTACTAGAGACTGTCTGAAAAAGGACCATAGGCCGTAGGCCGGGTTGCGGCCAGGGACGGCCAAAACCCAGCAACAACTCCAGCTGGGGTTCGTTCCTCATCCCAGCCTGCCGATTTAAAATCAATGGGTTAGTTTTTATAGCCTGTTTACGATCTTTGGATTAACAAGGCCAGAAACGCCAAGGTCGCAAATTGCACGCTGGTATTGAGTTTTCGCTCGCAGTTTTTCCATAACCGTCGACATTTTTCCAACCAAGCGAAAGAGCGCTCGACAACCCACCGTTTGGGCATCGTAAATGTGTGCAGTTCGTTTCGTTTGGCAAACCGCGACCGTCGCCCCCAGCATTCATCAACCAACACCTTTTTCACCGCTGACAAATTATCCTGATGTTCAGAGAACGCCACCAATGCCCCTGCTCGATCGGTGACATCCGCGGTCGTAACGGCTATCGCGTGGGGAAGCCCTTGCGTGTCCACGGCAAGATCTCTTTGATTCCAGATACCTGTTTGCCCGCTTCCTCGGGGTCAAAATCACTTTGACTTAAAGATCGTAAACAGGGTCTTAGACAGCCCCTGGACATCCTGGTCTCTTCTAATCAACTCGGAGCCTCGACAATGAAACGTATTTTGCTGTTCCTGGCGACCAACTTCGCCGTGCTGATGGTCATCAGCCTGGTCTTCAAGCTGCTCGGTTTCGATGGCCTGCTCGCGGCGAACAATGTGGATCTCAACCTGAGCGCCGTGCTCGTCTATGCCGCGATCGCCGGGTTCGCCGGTTCTCTGATCTCGCTGTTCATGTCCAAAGGCATGGCGAAACGCTCCATGGGGGTACAGCTCATCGAACATCCAGGTACCCCCTTTGAGCACTGGTTGATGCAAACGGTGTCCCGACAGGCCCAGTCCTCCGGCATCGAGATGCCGGAAGTGGGTATTTTCGACTCGCCCGACCCCAACGCCTTCGCTACCGGCTGGAACCGCAACGCCGCCCTGGTGGCGGTCAGCACCGGCCTCCTTCAGCACATGACGAAGGACGAGGTGAAGGCCGTGGTGGGCCATGAGATAAGCCATGTAGCCAATGGCGACATGGTGACCCTGACCTTGGTTCAAGGGGTCGTGAACACCTTCGTGGTCTTTCTGTCCACGATCATCGGACACCTGATCGACCGTGTGGTCTTCAAGACCGAGGAAGGCCATGGCCCCGCCTATTACATCGTGTCGATCGTCGCCCAGGTCCTGCTCTCGATCCTGGCTACCATGATCGTGATGTGGTTCTCTCGTTATCGGGAGTTCAAGGCCGATGCCGGCGGCGCGCGCCTCACCAGCAACCGCAAGATGGCCGATGCCCTGCGTCGCCTGCAGACCACAACTGAACCCAAGGACCTGCCGTCCGGCGAGTTCGCCGCCTTCGGTATCAACGGCGGCATCGGCGATGGCCTCAAGCGCCTGTTCATGAGCCACCCCCCGCTGGAGGAACGCATCGCCGCCCTTCAAGAACGCGGCTGAGTGGGCTAGTACCCCGTTTCACATGATTTTGTGGTAGGGAAGGCGTTCCGAACGGCCTGTGTGGCGTTCCGAACGGCCTGCGGAACGGTACGGAGGCCGTCCCCTACAAATGCAAAATGGAGTGAAACGGCATACTAGGGGGCGTTCTCAATTACGGGGCAAGTAGGTGCGCACAATCACCTGTCGGGTTACGGCGCGTTGGAGGGCATTTGCATCCCTCACGCTCGCAACCACGTGCCTAACCCGACCTACGCGACTAAACCGATTGCGACCGATTTGCGTTCATTTGCGGCAAAAAATGATTCCCATTAGAAGAACTGAATCGATGTTATCGGTATTTCTGCACTGCTGTCCTGGTTATACCGGCTGGGATGCAGGCCATTGTTGAGCGAGATCCCTTATCGGGTCGACAGTACGCTCTGTTTCGAGCCCTTGGCGGAAAGGGCCTGGGCCGTCTTCCTCGATAGCGGCCGTCCCCTGACCGGGGCCGGCCGCTATGACATCCTCGCCGCCGATCCCTACATCACCCTGACCACCCGTGGCGGCGCTACCGAGATCCGCTGTGCCGATCAGGTACGGCTCTCGCCCCAGGACCCCTTCGCCTTGCTGCGCGATCAGTTGGGGGAACCGGTGCCTCCCTTGCCTGACCTGCCTTTCCGTGGGGGGGCCATCGGTTGGTTCGCCTACGACCTGGGCCGCCGTATCGAACGGTTGCCGACACTGGCCGAAAACGCCGAGCAGATCCCGGACATGGCGGTGGGCATCTATGACTGGGCCCTGGTCGTGGATCACCTTACCCGTAAGACCCGGCTCGTAAGTCTCGGACGCGACCCCCGGACGCGGGAGTGGTGGGACTCATTGGTCTCCCTGTTTCGGGACCCGCGCCCCGCTTCGGCCCGCAGCCGGCTCCGGATCCTGGGTCCGCCGCGCCCGAATATGACCCGCGACGAATATGGCCGGGCCTTCGCGCGGATCAAGTCCTACCTGCTGGAAGGCGACTGCTATCAGGTCAATCTGGCCCAGCGTTTCTCGGCCCCGGTCGCCGGCGACCCATTCGCCGGCAGCCTGTTTGCCGGCTATAGGGCACTGCGGCGGCTCAATCCGGCCCCTTTCTCCGCCTACCTAACAACCCCCTTCGCCCAGGTCCTGAGCTCCTCGCCGGAGCGCTTTCTCGCGGTCCGGGAGGGGCAGGCCGAAACCCGGCCCGTCAAAGGCACCCGGCCGCGGGGACACACCCCCGCGGCAGACTCCGCTTTGCAACGGGAGCTGGCCGCCAGCACCAAGGAACGGGCCGAGAACCTGATGATCGTGGATCTGCTACGCAACGACTTAGGAAGGGTCTGTAGTCCCGGCAGCGTGCGGGTCCCCAAGTTGTTCGAGGTGGAGAGCTACGCCACCGTGCATCACCTGGTCAGCACCGTCACCGGCCGGCTCGCCCCCGGCCGAGATGCCGTCTCTCTGCTGCGGGCCTGTTTCCCCGGCGGCTCTATCACCGGCGCACCCAAGATCCGGGCCATGGAGATCATCGAAGCGCTGGAGCCCCATCGCCGCGGGGTCTATTCCGGGGCCATCGGCTACCTGGGCTTCGACGGCACCATGGACACCAACATCGCCATCCGTACCCTGATCCACAGCGCGGGCACCATCCGCTTCTGGGCAGGCGGTGGGATCGTGTACGACTCCCAGGTCGAGGAGGAATATCGGGAAACCTTCGACAAGGCCGCGGCCCTATTGCGGCTGCTGGAGCACGACCAACTCACCGGCGTCGGTGGGTAGGGCCGGCAGGTAGTGGTAAATTTCAAAGTGGTAGATTAAGGAATGGCTCTTTATGGATTCCAGACTGGTTAGGATATTTTGCGCAAATTTGCCTTCTCAGCAAGCCAGAGGGGCCAACGACATATCGGTAGTCCCGGGAGCCGACAAGATGTCGGCGGTTCCAGACCGGCTGGGACCGCTGTCTTCCGGACGGCTTACGGACCCCATGACCAACTGTCGGCAAGGGTCAGAGCAGACGCCCTCCGGGCCGCACCGGATAACGCCGGACCGCCGCCAGGTTTGAGTCCCGCCGTGTATGCGAATGGTGACACCGGCCTGATGCCCTCCACGGCGCGGAGCTTCCGCGTTCCCACGCAGCGCGTGGGAACGAGAAAAGGGTGACCTATCCCCAGACCATGCAGGCGAGACGCCTGCGCTACGTCGGGCGCCACCTTTTACGACACCCTCCTAGGGGTGGATGAACTCGCGGGTCACCGCCAGCAAGTCATCCAGGGGCAGCAGGAGGGTCTCACGCAACGCTGCCACCACCGCTTCCTGGGCCGTGGCGTGGAGCCCGCTGGGGGCGGTGCGAGGCATTCCATCCTCTTGCGTTGGCGCCATTTCGCAACCGTGTGACGGTTGAGGTGGTAAGCCTCGGCCAGTTCCCGGTCGCTCACCGACTCGGGCTGAGACTGTAATTCCAGGCGGATAGCCGGTGGGGTACGGGCGTT
>Ga0209453_1000018_pt1 | contig 20652 bp, 17 predicted proteins | sample WorMetulBAHAMAS1_FD_187397 | JGI IMG/M metagenome (GOLD analysis project Ga0209453, IMG submission 187397) | Marine gutless worms symbiont microbial communities from Max Planck institute for Marine Microbiology, Germany - Olavius ullae BAHAMAS.1... | ecosystem: Host-associated > Annelida >...
CGGCAGTCGTCGCCAGGCTCGAATACCCCTCTGGAGGACTCAGAGGGACTGCCAGCAACATCCACCGGATGGACACCTGTTGTCCCGCCTCTACGAAACCTGTCCGTTAAACGCTCGTTTTCCTTGCGACCACAAAACCCGCCCCGTATACTACGAAAAACAGCAAGGAAACCCGATATGTAAATCTTAGTCAGCTTGCTGACTAAGATTTATCTTTTCTTACCTTTCGGTTTGCTTTCCGGCGCAGGCTCCTGCCCAAGCTCCGGCGGCAGCTTGAAAGCACGTGAGGGAACGATAGAGAAGATGGCGTGCTTGTAGACCAGGTGAAGAGCGGGGCTTTCCAGCAAGATGGCATACTGGTCGAACGACGCGATCTGTCCCTCAAGCTCGATCCCATTCACCAGAGACACGAGCACCGGGACTTGCTCATGACACAAGGCGTTAAGTAACGTCTCCTGGAGCTTATCTCCTTTCAACATAGCAGCATCTCCTGATTGGCGTTGCGGTACCCGGATGCTCGATCCGAAGTTGTGACCCGATTTTAACTCTATCAGGCACCATGCTTGATCGATTAGCACTGGCGGTCTCACTTTAGAAGGCGGGTTCCCTCGCCCACGGGATAAGGGGGATTGATAATCACCCGCTCAATCCGCGTTACAGGTTCCCGAGAATCCTCCGGCTTGCCATGCTAGGCCGCCCAGGTTCGGCTCCAAATGCTTCCAAGCGCACCTGAAAACGACGCAACAGGGCCGGTACGCAATCCTCCCATTCAAACCCACTCAGGCCGCATCTGCTGCGGGGCTTTCTTCATCCAAAGGCATGGCTTCAATTGACTGTATTCGCTCGCCGTTTAAGCATATTATGGACACTGGTTTGTACCATCGCACCGCCCAAAAACGAACCCGATAAAGAGCAACAGCTTGTCGATTTCCCAGATGCTCATGGGAAGATGTGGCTACTTCTTCTTGCCGCGCTCAGTGTCGCCTCGTCCCGGATTTGGGATGGATTACTTCTGCGTTGTGGTCGGATGCCGTCTGGCAGAACTTTCTTCCACAAACTGGCCGTTCTTTGAGTTTCTATGTCCTGTGTGAGTGTGTTTGGTCGCCATGATGAAGACCTCATATTATTGTTGTTTTGGATATTAACTACTGTATCTTGTGTATCACTACAAGCACAAGATGCCGCTGAAACAAATTTTTTATGGTTTTTGCCCGAAACGACAGAAATTTAGTTATACGCGGGATGCAGGCCCTGCCCACGATAACCCTCTAATTTGAACTGTGCCCGCAGAGCGAGTTTGAGATTCCTGCGGCACACCTTCCCCCTTTGCATACATAACGCCAAGGTTATATTGTGCGTTCGCGTCCCCGCCTCCGGGAATCCATGGTTTCAGCGCGGGACGGAGGGAGGTCCGAAATCAGCTTTTCAGGGAATTCTTGTAGCCGGTCGTGAACACATGGGTTGAACTTCGTCTCGAAAAGTTACTTTTCGGAACAACGAAGTTGGCCGAGGTCCATGATGAGATGAGCACCGCAGCGTATCGGGATTTGGAAAACCTGCCGGAGCGGGCTATCGGTGAATTGTTCGATGGACGGCTCAAGGCCCTTATATATAACGTTTTGTTATAAGAAATCATCACAACATCCCCTTAATGGCATTGCCTTATATGACAGGCATATTACATCAAGTCAAAGGGGCGCCTCCCACAGCCAGGCGGCACCGCGCACGCCGCTGGAGTCCCCGTGGACGGGGGGCCGTATGTCGATATGGCTCCCGTCCGAGAACAGGTAGCGGCCGATGAGTTCGGGCATCTCTTGATAGAGCCAGTCTAGGTTCGAGAGTCCGCCGCCGAGTACGATCACATCCGGGTCGAGGAGGTTGACGACGCCGGCGAGTGCCCGGGCCATACGGTCTTCATAGCGGCGCAGGGCGGCCTCGGCTTGCGGGTCGTGGGCCGCGGCAGCGGCGACGATTTGGGGGGGTGTCAGGTCGCGTCCCGTGGTTCGCAGCAGATCGGCGGCGAGTCCCGGACCCGACAGGAAGGTCTCGATACAACCCTGTTTGCCGCAGTAACAGGCCGGCCCTGGCAGCTCGTCGTCCCGCGCCCAGGGCAGGGGATTGTGTCCCCACTCGCCGGCGATGCGGTTGGGTCCGGTAAGCAGACGGCCGTTCACCACGATGCCGCCGCCGGTACCGGTGCCGATGATCACGCCGAACACAGTGCCGGCCCAGCTGCCGGCGCCGTCCACCGCCTCGGACAGGGCGAAGCAGTCGGCGTCGTTGGCCAGCCGTACCGGGCGTCCCAGCACTTCGGTCAGGTCTGCGTCCAGGTGTTTCCCGTTCAGCCACACCGAGTTAGCGTTGCGCATGTGGCCGGTAAAGGGAGAGGGAGCCTGGGGTACCGACGCCTACCGTACCATGTGCGTTGGTCTCCGACTCCATCTTGGCGACCAGCTCGCCGATGGTGCGCAGGGTCCCGACATAATCGTCGCGCGGGGTCTGCGTCCGGTGGCGCGCCCGCACCCCTTGATTGGCGTCGAGCGCGATGACTTCGATCTTGGTGCCGCCCAAGTCGATTCCGATGCGGATTTTGCTCATATTGCCCGGTTTTTCCTATTGTCGGCTCATTTCTGATTCCGGCTAAGCATTTTGGCTCTTGATGGATTCCAGACTGCTAACGTAGCAGCAAACCGAGAAGGGAATCCATGAGGCCTTTGCCGCGGTTTTTGGCGTTGAGGACGAACTCGAAAAAGCCCAGATACAAGGGTAAGGGGATCTTGAAAAATCCCATGCTCAATACTTTTCATGGTGATGCTCATAAATCGCGCTTTTCGAATGCCTTGATTATCATGGAGTTACGCACACGGACATAACGGGGCTTCCTTGTTCTGCAAAGACGCCTTGAATTTTTCAAGGTGCCCTCCAACAATTCCACATAATTACGCTGGATCGCGGCTCCAAGGGAAGATCTTACGGCACTGCCGAGTGCCGAGTGGTACCGGCGATCTCACGGCGGCATTCGACCGCCTGGGAAGCGCTCAGACGGTCAGCCCCTCAGCTGGCCGGAGCATCTTCCCCGCTTTTTCTAAGGCCCCCAATCGGCCCTCTTGGCTACCGTCGCTTTTCGAGATTCGCATATACCCGATTTTCATACCGACCCCGTAAGAAAAGGTAAATCTAAGGCAACAAGCGTACTAAGATTTAAGTATCGGGTTTTCTTGCTGTTTTTCGTAGTATACGGGGTGGGTTTGTCGAGCGCTGGGAAGAGGAAATGAGTCTGTCCGTACTCCGCCAGGGCTCGGGGTCCGAGCTGGTCCTGCTCCACGGCTGGGGCATGAACGCGGCGATCTGGGAGGGATTGCCGGCCGCGCTCACGACCGGCCGGCGGCAGTGGAGGCTCGAGCTGCCCGGCCACGGCGCCAGCCCCTTCGATCCACACCACCAGGACCCGACCACCTGGGTCGAGACTTGCCTGGCGGCGGCCCCCGAGCGGGCGGTCTGGGTCGGTTGGTCCCTGGGCGGCCTGCTAGCTCTGGAAGCGGCGCTACGGGTGCCGGAACGCATCCGGGCCCTGATCCTGCTCACCGCCACGCCCCGCTTCGTGCGCGCTCCGGACTGGCCGGCGGCCGTGGAGGTCGGGACGATGGGGCAGTTCCATGCCGCCCTGCTAACCGATCCTGCGAGGACCCTGGATCGCTTCCTGGCCTTGCAGGTGCGGGGGAGCAAGTCGGCGCGGGACAACCTGCGGACCCTGCGCCGGGAGCTCGCCCGGCGCCCGGAACCTGTCCCCGCCGCCCTGGCGCTGGGGCTCGGCCTATTGCGCACCGGCGATCTGCGGGAGGAAATCGGCACCCTTGCCTGCCCGACTCTCTGGCTGTTCGGCCAGCGCGATACCCTGGTCCCGGCAGCGGTGAGCACGGATATCGCGCGCCTCCTGCCCCAGGCCCGTTGCCGGGTCATCGATGGAGCCGCCCACGCCCCCTTCCTCTCCCACCCCGAGGCCACCGGGACGGCCATCACGCATTTCCTGCGGGAAACCACATGTTGAGCCCAGCGGCCATCGACAAGGACGCCGCTCGCCGCTCCTTCGACCAGGCCGCGACCGGCTATGACGAGGTGGCGGTACTCCAGCGCGAGATGGCCGACCGCATGTTGGAACGCCTCGACTACATCCGTCTGGAGCCAAAGAACTCGCTTACGTCCTCTTTAAGAACAAAAATGAATTCCTGACATGTCGAGTTTAGGCATTGAAACCCTTTGAATACAACATCTCCCATGCCTTTGACATGGTCGGCGCGTATCGGATTTTCCTTACAGACATTTGTGTATGGCTTACGTCTTGCCATCTAAAAATCCAAGCCCGTGAATCGTTCTTCAAAATTGGCCAAATAAGAGCGAAGCTATCATGAGCCGGCTATATAAGCCGAAGATAATATAGATCGCCAATGCGCTAGTCTGCACCACCGCACCGCACGCACCTCCGCAAACGCCTTCCTGACGGCTCCTGGAAAGGGCCAGCCGCCGTCAAGACCGCTTTTCGTCACCTGTTCGACCTATTCGGCTTGGGAAGCATGCGGCAAAGGGAACGCGACAAGGCCAGTAAATCGTCGCTGCTAACGGCAGAGTTGAATGTGTTTTGCAAACCTTTCAGGAAGCGGGCGAAGTCTTCGGCAAGCTGCGGACGGTTATCGATCAGCCCATTAATACACTCTGTCTCCAAACCCCGATTTGCCAAGAAAAAGGGTTGGGCCGGAGCATGTGCTGGCCTTTGGCGCGCGGGCCGCTGGCGGACGATTGATCCTGCCACTTTTCGACGCGGCAAGCACAATCCACGGTCTCCAATACATCGCCGACGATGGTGCGAAACGGTTTTAAAAATCGAATAGATACATTTTGTTTTATATGCCTTTGCTCGAACAGATTGACTTCCAAAATGTGCAATGAAATGTGGAGGCTCAGATAATTACCGAATAATGGCCTCTTTTGTATGATTGGTCGAGCCAATCGAGCATCTCATCAAGGCCTAACGACTCCAGGCCTGTGCAATTGAAGGGCCTGCGGAGATTCTCTTACGACATCTCATGGGAGGCGGCCTTTTCAGATAGCCTCTAAAAGCGGGATGCGCTACGTTTTCTTGTCCTGCGCGGGTCAAAACCAGGGATCAGCATGGGTACGGTACGCTGGTATGTGCGGTAGTCGTCTCCATAGGTTTCAACGAGGTCCCGTTCTTCAAGGATAGTGCTGACGATTATCCAGAGCGTGAACAGGATGTTGAGAAGCAGCCGATCGGCGGTCAAGTCCGGATAGGACCATATCATCAGCAGGGTGGTCAGATACAGGGGATGCCGACTCCAGCGGTAGGGTCCGCGTAGCACGATAGGGGGTGATGTCGGCTCTCGGTTATGGAGCAAAGCGTCGGTGCCGAAGGGGTCCGTGGACTTGAGTGACAGGATTACCCATATCTGTCCGGCGACGGCGAGAAAGAAGATGGCCCTCATCGACCATAGGAAGAATCCCTCGGCGGAGGTAAGGGTAAACGTCGATTCCTGCCAGAGTACGATTAGTGTTAGTAGCAGGATCCCGGAAACGACAGAGTAGGCGGCGCCGATAAAGGGTTCCCTAATGTACCGCGACAGACGACGCCGGATGGTCTTACGAACCATCCCGCTGTGTTGCAGGAAGAAGGCCATACAAAGGCCGGCGTCGAGCAGCAACGTCCGGGTGGTATCGAGCCCAAATCCGGTAAGGTTGAATGGCCCTATGTAGAGGAAGAGGGTAAAAACGATCAGCGAACCTACGCCCAGGGTGATGGACAAGGCTGCGAGTATGTAGGTTGCCACACCAGTAGTTCGTTTTGTTAATAACGTTTCATACGCGCGCCCGTTACCGGCCAGTGCGCCGCCGCACTGGCCGGTCGTGGCATGACGGTCTTCGACCTGGTCCATCTGGCACGCATGGTAACACCGGGCGCTGATCGAGGCGATCCTCGCCGGCGACGCCCGCCGGGCACCACGAGGTGCACTACCAGCACCACCACCAGGCCATGCTGCTGCTGACCGAGACTCTCAAGCGCACCAAGCTGCACGCGTGGGTGAACGCACCGTCAGGAGCAAGCGGTGGCCCGCTAATGCCCAGGTGTTATCCCGGCAGCTGAGGCGGGTTGCGGTACCGTTGCGCCAAGTTGGTGTCGAGATTTCATTTAAACGCTCGACCCAAGGCCGGCGAAATTTGTATTTCGCCCGGTGACGATAGGTGACGCAATTATGACGCAAATTCCTAACTTTGCGTCACATGTAAACCCGCGTCATTGCTGGGTTTATGGCTCAATGATGACGCAATGTGACACAAAAGGCCTTTTTGAGATGCTAGAGGCCTAAGTGATACCTCGTTCCCATGCGCTACTAGGGAATGTGGAAGCTCCTCTATAAAAAATTTCGGCAGAGAAAGTAAAAATCTCTTGCGTAACCCCTGTGACACTTGTGACAGTTCAGGAAAGATGAGATCGATTGTCTGGGATTTTACAGTGTTTAGCGATACCGGTTCTGGGCTTGTTAAGATCGTTGCAGGCTATCGCCAGTTTCATGTGGTTCACTATGCTGTAGAGTATGCTCATAGCTTTCCATGTGGGCTAGATTGTGGTCCATCTGGGCATGGAGGATCTGATCCTGGTGGTTATTACCAACCGTAACGACTTGGACAACTAGCTTATCGGCACCTTCGGTAGTCGCTGGTATCAATGTTCTATGTGTATCCTTGCGTTTGCATTAAGAGTCTGTCGAATCATACGATTTTCCTTCCTCTCAGCTTGCAGCACTCAACTGGCGTGATCATTCCTATAAATATAGAGTGTTTGTGTAGTGTATTCTGATAACAAATCCTTTGTTGGTAGTCCTACCTTAGGGTTGGCAGTACTTACCCTTGCCGGTGTCCGCTGGCGGCTCCTTGCGTTGATTCCTCGGTGGTCTTCCTGGGTCAGTTTGGCTGCTTAATTCTGAAATGGCTTTTTGTTGACTAATGGCCGACACTTAACCGAGGACTTACCGACACTTATTTTTCGACCCGAAGCGAGCAGCCCGGCGATGGGTCAATTTCCGGTAGGTGTAGGCTTGATTTCCGAGCGAAAGATCGCTGCGGAGAGGCGTTTTGGCCCCTGATCGGCGGCGTTTCAGCCACGGGGCGGATCGAGGGCAAAGAGCATCCGTTCGGCTTCCTTGATAAGCTGATCTCGGGTCCAGTGCGGGTGGGTTTGTTTGAGTTCCAACGCCTTGACGTCTCGTCGTCGGCGGTATTCCAGGTCGCCTGGTGGCGTGCGGTTCGGTTTGCTGCTCAGCTTTCCGGTCAAGGCTTTCAGAGCCAACGTCAACCGGGCCTGACCGGCGGTCCCCCGGCGCTTGGATTTCTTCGCTAACCGCTTGCTGGCCTTGTCACGTTCGCGTTTCAGCATACCCCCAAGGCCGAACAGGGCGAACAAGTGGCGGGATACGGCCTTGACGGCAGCCAGTCCTTTCCAGGAGCCATCAGGCAGGCGTTTACGGGGTTGGCAATGGTCACTAGCCCGGCGGCCTTCAGATCGGCCAGGGCGCGTTCTACGCGCTTCAGGGCCATGCCGGTTTGCTTGGCGAGATAGTCCACGGTAAGGCTCAGGAATCCGTCCTCGGTGGGGATGCCGACTCGCAGGCTGGCTAGGTCGGTGTATTTCAGTAGGACCGTCAGCAAGAGCAGGCAGGCTTCCCGGCGCTCGCTGCGTTGCTGCCGCTCGCTGCCGTTAGCCAGATCCAGGGAGGGGATGATCTGGCGCGGATTATCGTAGTAGCTCTTGAGCAGAGCCATGAGCCGCGTGAGCACAAAGGGGATACCGGTCTTGGCTGGCTTTTCCAGTGTGAGCCTGGGGTTCTGCGGATCGTGCCCGCAGAAATTGCCGCCTAGGTTTTCACGCGGTGCGTAGGGCCTGCCCACGTGCGATCCCCAGCTTGGCAAGCGGGGAGTGGGCAGTAGTTACTTCCCAAGTCCCCGTGATTAAGACCTTGCAACAGGGGATTTGAGCGGGTAGGATTTTCATCGACCGTTGCTGCTATACTCTGTTACGGTTATTTGGCCCGCGCCTGGGATTGCCCCCCAAGCGCGGGTTTCTATTTTGTGCGCCTTGTTTTCGTTTGTCCACGTCTCATCGCTGGAAGGAAGATTCAAAATAGGCCCCGATAGCCACGGAGAGCCTATCTAAGGCGTTCCCACGACCCACTCCACTTTCACCACTTGTCGGGGTAAATTCCTCTACGGGCCTCTCAGGATCTCCGCCTGCGCTCGACGGCCAGGGCTACGGCCATATGGTGCAATGAAGGCGATACCCGGTCAGGGAGTGCCTGGATTCACTGTACCGCCAGGGCCGTTTGTCGCCTTGGTGTTTTGGTAAAGAAGTCTGACGGGCTACGGGCTTTGCCATCGGCAGGGAACACAAGCAAAACCTTGCCTTTCAATTCGGCATTTTCGGTCGCGCCGGTTCGCGTGTCCCACATATCCATTGCCACCGGCTGTAGGTGCGGTTCCCCTGTGAAGGATCGGCTAGCCAGACGGTCGATTTGTCGATTCCCCGGAGCACGGAGAAATGCTCAGTCTTGCGGTGCTCCAGGTACACGATCCCTGGCATGTTGAGTCTAGCTAACTGATCGTAGCTGGTGGAAATCCCAACGGCTCGAAACCCAAACTTGAGCAACGCTTGTTACATGCCTCGAACGAAGCCTTGTTGTCGCCAATGTCCATAACTTTCAGTAAATCCGTCTCGGTGACGGCCTGCCCGTAGTGCTCGTTGAGCACGGTTGCGAGGGATGCTGCGCCGCACGAACAGTCCAGGTCTTGTTTTACCACCCGCTCATCACGTAGTACCTTCCAGCTTTTGACCTTTATTGATCCTGATAGTGAAGGGCCACGGAGATATGCGCGGCCTTCTTCCGCTTGGGTGTTAGACAAGACCGAGCACAACAGAACGCCGCAGATCATGCGTAGGAATAACCGGATTGACGTGCTCATTGCTCATCTCTGGATTGTCGCTTCAACCTAAAATATCTCGAATACCCAGAACAGTTTTCCACGTCGCAACACGATGTATAGCTCTCATTGCATTCATTTGAACATTTCTCGTATTCTTCGTAGCAAACATTATGGCACCCGATCAATATAATTGATAGCATGGAAACCAGCGCGAGAAAAGTTTTGTTACTCATCTTGCCGCCGTTCTCATATATTTCAGGGAAACATAGTATCAAGGGCACTCCGAGGAAATATCATCATTCGATTAATAATTAGAATAAATACTCAGCCAACTTTAAAGCCCCTCCCCCAATAGCCCCTGCCAAAACTCCTATAGGTACAGCCGAGATAATTTGAATAAGACTAGACGAGGTAAAAACCCGTTGCCACACTTAGCTTTCAGTTTGGGGGAAACGGCATATCTCCCAATCACATAAGAAAAAAATGAATACAACCTGCCACCATGGCTCGCGGCGCTAAGGGCAAGTTGGAAAGGGCGGTGGATTATGCGCTGATACGCGCCCATGCTAATCTAGCTGGCAATCGCACCGCCCAGTGCTGGTAAGGAATGCTTAGGGCGGAGACAAACGCTAATAAAGAGACATAAAAGAGAAACCCGCGCTGGGGTCTTCGTCCCAACGCGGGTTAAGTAACCGTAACAGATTAGCCAGAGCAACGGTCGATGAAAATCCTACCTGCTCAAATCCCCTGTTGCAAGGTCTCAATCACGGGGACTTGGGAAGTGACTACTGCCCACTCCCCGCTTGCCAAGCTGGGGATCGCACGTGGGCAGGCCCTACGCACCACGTGAAAATTTAGGGGGCAATTTCTGCGGGCACGATCCGCAGAACCCCAGGCTCACGCTGCTGAAGCCACCCAAGACCGGCAAGGGCGGGATCCCCTTTGTGCTCACGAAGCTCATGGCTCTGCTCAAGAGCTACTACGATAATCCGCGCCAGATCATCCCCTCCCTCGATTTGGCTAACGGCAGCGAGCGGCAGCAACGCAGCGAGCGCCGGGAAGCCTGCCTGCTCTTGCTGATGGCATTGCTCAAGTACACGGACCTAGCCAGCCTGCGGGTCGGAATCCCCACTCAGGACGGGTTCTTGAGTCTCACCGTGGACTATATCGGCAAGCAAACCGGCATGGCCCCGAAGCGCGTAGAGCGCGCCCTGGCCGATCTGAAGGCCGCCGGGCTAGTGACCATTGCCCAACCCCGCAAACGCCTTCCTGATGGCTCCTGGAAAGGCCTGGCCGCCGTCAAGGCCATATCCCGCCACTTGTTCGCTCTGTTCGGCCTGGGGGGTATGCTGAAACGCGAACGCACCAAAGCCAGCAAGCGGCTAGCGAAAAAGTCCAAGAATCAAGAGACCCCCGGTCAATCCCGGTTGGCGTTGACCTTGAAAGCCTTGACCGGAAAGCTGAGCAGCAAGCCTAACCGCACGCCACCGGGCGACCTGGAATATCGCCGACGACGGGACATCAAGGCATTGGAACTCAAACAAGCCTACCCGCACTGGACCCGAGATCGGCTCATCAAGGAAGCCGAACGGATGCTTCTTACCCCCGATCCGTGCCACGGTTGAATTGCCGCCGATCAGAGCCAAAACCGCCTCGCCGCAGCGATCCTCAGCGCGGAACCAAGCCCTTCCCCACAGAAAATAGATGCATCGCCGGGCCGCTCGCTTTGGAGCGAAAAATAAGTGTCGGTAAGGCCATCGTTAAGTGGCGGGCATTAATCAGCAAAAATTCCTTCAGAATTAGGCAGCCAAACTAGCCCAAGAGGGCCCCCGAGAAAACCTTAGAAAGCCACTGAGAGCCTATCCACGGTACCTTCAGGCAACAGCAATCATTTGGAAGGATCGTAGCATTGGTCTACAGGAAGAAGGCCACAGCGGTGTCCTGCAAGCCGCATGGCTTAGGTTCCAGGCTCATTGAACATGCCGATCTGGTGGTTCAAAGATCCAGCTTCCCTATGTCCCTATAGACTTCGGCATCCCTGCCTGCGCGCGCATCCCTGCGCTTGCTACGCTCATATGGATTTTTCTCGCATCCACAACAACCCCCTGGATCACTTCACCAGCGATCAGCTAACGAAGACCCTCAATAGCCTAGGCCAACACGTTGATATGGAGTTTTCCATGAAACCCCGTAGCTGTGAACCTGCTTGACTAGCCTCGAAGATGATTTCCATTTTTCCGGAGCACATGAAAAGTACACTCTTAACGGCTCAATAGCCTTCTTTCATAAACCGAAAACCTTGTATAACATGATGATTTGAAAGATTTCTCCGGGAGAAGCCATGGCTCGAACAAAGAAGAAGCAGGACAACAACGGCGCAACCCTCGGTTTTGAGACCCGGATGTTTCTCATGGCCGACAAGCTGCGCGGCAACCTGGAGCCTTCCGAGTACAAGCACGTTGTCCTGGGCCTCATCTTCCTCAAATACATCTCCGATGCTTTTGAGGCCCAACGGGCGGCACTGCGAGAGCATGAATATGCGGACCCGGAGGACCCGGAAGAATACCTCGCTGAGAACGTCTTCTGGGTCCCCAAGGATGCCCGGTGGTCACACCTTCAGGCCAATGCCAAGCAAAAGACCATTGGCAAGCTCATTGACAACGCCATGCTGGCCATCGAGGTCAACAACGCCTCGCTCAAGGGCGTGCTCCCCAAGGACTACGCACGGCCGGCGCTCAACAAGGTCATGCTGGGTGAGCTCATCGACCTCATCAGCGGTATCGGCATGGGCGAGGAGGCCGATAAGTCCAAGGACATCCTAGGCCGCGTCTACGAATATTTCCTCGGTGGCTTTGCTGGTTCTGAGGGCAAGCGGGGAGGAGAGTTCTACACGCCTCGGTCCGTGGTCCGAGTTCTGGTTGAAATGCTGGAGCCTTACAAAGGCCGGGTCTATGACCCGTGCTGCGGGTCCGGCGGTATGTTCGTCCAGTCCGAGCACTTCGTCGAAGCCCATGGCGGGCGCATCGGCGACATCGCCATCTATGGCCAGGAGAGCAACTACACCACCTGGCGGCTGGCCAAGATGAACCTCGCTGTTCGCGGCATCGATGCCGATATTCGATGGAACAACGAGGGCAGTTTTCACCAGGATGAGCTCAAGGACCTGCGGGCCGATTTCATCCTGGCCAATCCCCCCTTCAACATCTCCGACTGGGGCGGGGACCGTCTGCGCGAGGACGCACGATGGAAATATGGCGTTCCGCCCGTCGGCAACGCCAACTTTGCCTGGCTACAGCACATCATCCACCACTTGGCCCCGAAAGGCATCGCCGGCGTGGTGTTGGCCAATGGATCCATGTCCTCCTCCCAGTCAGGGGAAGGGAGCATCCGCCGGGCCATGGTGGAGGCTGATATGGTGGATTGCATGATTGCCCTGCCGGGACAGCTCTTCTACTCCACCCAGATTCCGGCCTGTCTATGGTTTCTAGCCCGTAACAAGCACCCCGGTCATGGCTGGCGGGACCGGCGCGGCGAAGTGTTTTTCATCGATGCCCGCAAGCTGGGCCACATGGTGGACCGTACTCGTAAAGAGTTCTCGGATGAAGACATCGCAAAGATTGCCGACAGCTATCACGCTTGGCGCGGCGAGCCTGAAGCCGGTTCTTATGAGGACGTGCCAGGTTTCTGCAAGGCTGTCAGCCGCGATGAAATCCGGGGGCACGACCATGTCTTGACGCCAGGGCGGTATGTGGGCATGGCGGCAGCCCAAGAGGACGACGTGCCGTTTCCGGAGCGCTTCGCAGCGCTCAGGGCAAAACTAGAGGAACAGTTTGCAGATTCAGAGACCCTTGCCGCCAATATTCAAGCTCAACTGGATAAGGTGGCACATGCGAGGTGAACTTTGCGGTTTACACCCTTCTGACTGGGATATTGCACCAATACAGTCTGTTTGCGAACGGGTCATAAGCGGAGGTACACCAAACCGGCGTCAGCCAGTTTATTACCAGGGTGGTAACTGGTCTTGGGTGAAAACCCAAGAGCTCCAAGACACCTGGATAGAAGATACTAAAGAGCACATAACAGACGAAGCAGTGGCCCGTTCGTCTGCAAAGATTCTCCCAAAAGGCACTGTTTTGCTCGCACTATATGGTGCCACTGTTGGTCAGTTAGGGCTTCTGCGGCGTCCGATGACATGCAATCAGGCATGCTGTGCGATGATTGTTGACCCGCAGAAAGCAGATAAACGTTATTTGTTTTATCAACTTCTTGCTCATCGAGCCCAGCTAAGAAACCTAGCTGTTGGTGCTGCACAACAGAATTTAAGTGGGCAGTTAATAAAATCTTTTCAACTGCCGTTCCCCCCTGTCACAGAACAGAGCGCCATAGCCGCTATGCTAGGCTCTCTAGATGACAAAATCGACCTCAACCGACGAATGAATGAAACGCTCGGATCAATGGCCCAGGCGCTGTTCAAGGACTGGTTTGTGGATTTCGGCCCCACCCGCGCCAAGGTCGAAGGCCAAGCGCCATATCTCGCTCCCGAAATCTGGGACCTTTTCCCTGATAGTCTCGATGACGAGGATAAGCCTGTGGGGTGGCAAGAAGGGACTATCGGTGAATGCTTTCAGCTCACAATTGGGCAGTCCCCGCCGGGATATACCTACAATGATGATGGCAATGGATTGCCCTTCTTCCAAGGTCGAACCGACTTTGGTTTTCGGTTTCCAAAGAACCGCAAATATTGCACGGATCCGACCCGGTTAGCGCATGCTGGAGATACCCTCGTTAGCGTTCGCGCACCCGTTGGTGATATCAACATGGCTTGGGAAGAGTGCTGCATTGGCCGAGGAGTATCCGCTATACGCCACAACTCTGCTGCTCGCAGCTTTACCTACTATTCGGCATGGGCAATACAGCAAGAGATACAATGGTATGAACACACGGGTACGGTTTTCGGTTCGATTAACAAGAAACAATTTGAGCAGCTAAAGACTATCGAACCAGACCGGGAATGCATCCAAACATTTGAAGATTATGTTGGCCTAATCGACGACAGAGTATGGGCCAACGTCGCCGAATCCCGCACTCTTGCTGACACTCGCGACCTTCTTCTGCCGAAACTGATGTTCGGCGAAATCCGCCTCTGCGATGTCGAGAAAGCCGTAGAGGCTGTGTTATGAGTGAAAACACCGGACGTACAGTTCGACTTTTCTTGGCAGATGGCACGCCGTTTGGGCTTATCACGGCAGAGATCATGAACTGGACCGGTCATGTATTGGCCGGTGCATGCACTGGCCTTCCCAGGTTTCTTGAACGGTCAGAATTGGACCGGACCGGAATCTATTTTCTATCGGGGCGCGATCCCGAAGATCCAGACAGCGCAATCGTCTATATCGGCGAAAGTGACAACGTGCGCCAGCGTCTTGCCCAGCAAGATAAAGATGATGGCAAGGGCTTCTGGGAGCGCACATGCGTTGTTACCAGCAAGGACCAGAACATTACAAAGCGCACGCTCGTTATCTGGAATCACGTCTTATCACAATTTTCCACGTCGCAACACGATGTATAGCTCTCATTGCATTCATTTGAACATTTCTCGTATTCTTCGTAGCAAACATTATGGCACCCGATCAATATAATTGATAGCATGGACGCTAGCGCGAGAGAAGTTTTGTTACTCATCTTGTCGCCGTTCTCATATATTGGGGGCAAAGAATATAGGGCCGTTGCGTACACACGGGAGAGGGAGGCCCCGTATTATCCATTTTCCTATTAAATTTTAAGCACGCATGGCGCGTATGTATCAAAAAGGAACCCCGCAAGGTCTTTAGCCCACTCCGCCGTTAAGGGCGTAAAGCCTAAAACCAGAATCCTTTTCGGAAAACTTCGTAGCAACCGCTCATAATCAAAACGCCGTTTTTCGCGTTGCCATGAACCAAATCCTTGCCCACTACCCGGAATCTGACCAGAGAGATAGAAGGTCTAGTTTTTCGTACTTTTTCGTGGCTGTTGCATGGGGCATCTATTTCTGGTTTATTGTTCCGAAAAATTTCCTTTTGATGATGAACTAGGCGGGTTTGCCGGTCGATTAGAAGCGATGGCTCCTGCCAGGAAGATGAACAGCTCCGCATCATCGCCCATGATCTATGAAGGAATCCGCGGTCCAGACGGTTCTGCAGTAGGCCGAAGGGATTTCTGAAAGGTGGGCAGCAAATACTCAAAGGTCGCGTTGCACACTCTCACAAAAACGTTCGTTTAGCGGACGGATTGCGTGGTGTTGGCGCTGGTCCGACTAGCGGGGCGGCTGTGCTTATGGTTGCGGAACGATTGACAGGTCCGAGAGTAACGCGAGTCGAAGGATTACGGCGCATGGTCTGAGAAAACAGCCAGACGTAGCCGGCCGGGACGGCTCCTGCGGCCGGCAGTGGCGACATGGGTCGGCCAGTGCGGTCGGCTACCAACCGGGCGCTGTGCTCGATGCTCGTTGCTTGAGAGCACCGCACCTCGGACCTTGAGCAATCTGAAATCCACGGTCCAGGACCTCAAAATCAAGAGTTGCAGGAACGGTTTGTCTTTGGGTGTAATATAAAGCTTACTATAAGCCCTCTATCTATAAAGGTGAGGTCCAATGGAAAATAAATTAAACAAAGAAATAGTGATAAAAAAGCCAAACAAGTTTGAATTCCGCTACACGCACTACGGATCCGGTCTCATTCAAAAAATCCTCAACGCTATTTCCAATAGAAATAAGAAAGTCTATGGTCATGCTATTCGTAGTGGGAAAGGAGAAGGTAATGCCTACCGGTTAGGAGAAGGCATAGGTAATGCCTACCGGTTAGGGGAAGGCAATGGAGACGCGGTTCGTAGTAAAAAAAGCTGCGGAAGCGTTCTCCATAATAAAAACAGGACAGCCACGCACAAGCCTGACTAACCGACGCTCGTTGCGTCATCGAATGGGTCAGGTCCAGGCAAGCCGCGCTCGATGCTGGCGGCCGTGCGCCGGTAGACGCCCACAATGGTAGAGAACCCGAAAGATTGATCCTGATGCCGGTCCCGGCCAGGAGTGCAATTCCTGTGCTCACTACGATGAGCAGAAACCAGGTGGCCAACACGCCGCCAAGCGTGTTCTGGGCCGCTAGCTCAGTGAGGCTGGTAAGCCTGAACCCAACCCCAGCTTACCTACTGCTGAGGACTGCACCTCGGTGCCATCCGCCACGTCACTACGCTGGGCACCAGGGCTCCCGCCAATGGCTTGACGCTGTGCCGGATGGTCTGGCCTGTCGTCTCTGCACACGCTCCCGCGCGCACGTCGGCGAAACGCTCGGCCCGACGGCTACACGGGGTCGTCGCGCTTCGCTCATCGCTTTCTGGCCTTCCCACCTTCCATCCGTTCTCCCGCCTTCGACTGGATCGGCCCAGTAACAAATACCAGCGAGCTTGCACAACGAATAGGGGTACATCCATCGGCCATCTCGAATTTCGAGGCCAGAGGGCACATACCTTCGTTCACGACTCTCTGCAAGTTAGCGCAAGCGCTCGAAGTCACCACGGATTACCCAACCGGGAACGATCCCGGCGACAGGCTGTCCCGTGGTATAGATCGCTTATCCAGCGAGTACCAAGATCTTACCCACGGCTTCGTGCAAATGCTGCTGGGGAAACAAAAGAGGGAGGGCGTGGGGGAACCCCCCGGTCAAGGCCCCAAGACGTTGGGGAGGCTGCCGTGTCGGATCGCTGTTGAGCCATCCATGCTCTCGGCCTCCCGGTCTTCCCGAGGGTTCTAGTGAAGGATCGCTGCACACATCGTTAATTGGATAGCCTGTTCAACAGATAGTCGGATATTGATGCGTTTCACGCACGTGTCAAGATCATAATCACGACCAAACCTGATTACGGGGTTCGGCCATCGCTCACATCGATATGAAGTCGGGCCTTGGTGCGTTTCACGCACGCGCCAAGGCCCTGACCACAACCAACCTGATTACGAGGTTCGGCCATGGCTGACGCCAATCATACCTGTTCCATGACAGGTCCGCATTTCTGTCGGAACTGTTCCCTCTTATCCCTTCTCCCCTCATCGAAAATACTAGGCGTTAGGGAACCATGCGCCATGATTTCCGGTGCGTGGCATTTCTTGCCAATGTACGCCGCTGTTGGGCCTTCTCTAGAGCTGTAAATATCCGCTCAGCGGCTCGCTGAGTATTTATTTGAATTATTAATCGAATGATGATATTTCCTCGGAGTGCCCTTGATACTATGTTTCCCTAAAATATATGAAAACAGAGACAAAATGAGTAACAAAACTTCTCTCGCGCTGGCGTTCGTACTATCAATTATATTGATCGGGTGTCATAATGTTTGCTACGAAGAATACGAGAAATGTTCAAATAAATGCAATGAGAGCTATACCTCGTGTTGCGAAGTGGAAAACTGTCCTGGACATTCGAGATATTTTAGGTTGAAGCGACAATCCAGAGATGAGCAATGAGCACGTCAATTCGGTACTATTCCTACGCATGATCTGCGGCGTTCTGTTGTGCTCGGTCTTGTCTAACACCCAAGCGGAAGATGGCCGCGCATATGTCCGTGGCCCTTCACTATCAGGATCAATAAAGGTCAAAAGCTGGAAGGCGCTACGTGATGAGCGGGTGGTAAAACAAGACCTGGACTATTCGTGCGGCGCAGCATCCCTCGCAACCGTGCTCAACGGAGCATTACGGGCAGGCCGTCACCGAGATGGATTTACTGAAAGTTATGGATATTGGCGACAACAAGACTTCGTTCGAGTACATGCAACAAGCATTGCTCAAGTTCGGGTTTCGAGCCATTGGCTTTTCCGCCAGCTACGATCAGTTAGCCAAGCTCAAGATGCCGGGAATCGTATACCTAGAGCACCGCAAGAATGAGCACTTCTCCGTGCTCCGGGGAATCGATGAATCGACCGTCTGGCTAGCTGATCCTTCACAGGGGAACCGCACCTACAGTCGCTCACAGAGTTTCTGGACATGTGGGAAACTCGAACCGACGCGACCGAAAATACCGCATTGAAAGGGAAGGTCTTGATTGTGTTCCCCGCCGATGGCAAAGCCCATAGCCCGTCAGACTTCTTTACCAAAACACCAAGACGACAAACGGCCCTGGCGGTAACGCGACTCCGGGCTTTGCCGGACAGAATCCAGGCATCGATGCGCTAGCCACGGAGAGGGCTGTAGAGGCTTTCCGTGGGCCGTGGGACCAAGCTTGGGGTACTCCGAGAGGACGGCTTAGAACGCCTCTTTGTGGCTCAGAGGCCACGCTCTGACTGCCGCCATGGCGCGCGGCGCTAAGGGCAAGTTGGAAGGGGCGGTGGATTATGCGCTGATAAGCGCCCATGATAGTCTAGCGGGCAATCGCACCGCCCAGTGCTGATAAGGAATGCTTAGGGCGGAGACAAACGCTAATGAAGAGACATAAAAGAGAAACCCGCGCTGGGGCCTGATAAATCTCCAACGCGGGTTAAGTAACCGTAACAGTGATATGGCAGCAACGGTCGATGAAAATCCTACCTGCCCAAATCCCCTGTTGCAAGTTCTTAATCACGGGGACTTGGGAAGTGACTACTGCCCACTCCCCGCTTGCCAAGCTGGGGACCGCACGTGGGCAGGCCCTACGCACCGCGTGAGAATTTAGGGGGTAATTTCTGCGGGCACGATCCGCAGAACCCCAGGCTCACGCTGCCGGAGCCAGCCAAGACCGGCAAGGGCGGGATACCCCTTGTGCTCACGCGGCTCATGGCTCGGCTCAAGAGCTACTACGATAATCCGCGCCGGATCATCCCCTCCCTGGACCTAGCCAACGGCAGCGAGCGGCAGCAACGCAGCGAGCGCCGGGAAGCCTGCCTGCTCTTGCTGATGGCTTTGCTCAAATACACGGACCTAGCCAGCCTGCGGGTCGGCATCCCCACTCAGGACGGATTCTTGAGTCTCACCGTGGACTATATCGGCAAGCAAACCGGCATGGCCCCGAAGCGCGCAGAACGCGCCCTGGCCGATCTGAAAGCCGCCGGTCTCGTGACCGTTGCCCAACCCCGCAAACGCCTTCCTGATGGCTCTTGGAAGGGACTGGCAGCAGTCAAGGCCATATCCCGCCACCTGTTTGCCCTGTTCGGCCTGGGGGGTTCGCTGAAACGCGAACGTGACAAGGCCAGCAAGCGGCTAGCGAAAAAATCCAAGCGTCGGGAAACCGCTGGTCAGGCCCGGTTAACGTTGGCTCTGAAGGCCTTGACCGGAAAGCTGAGCAGCAAACCGAACCGCACGCCACCGGGCGACCTGGAATATCGCCGACGACGAGACGTCAAGGCATTGGAACTCAAACAAGCCCACCCGCACTGGACCCGAGAGCGGCTCCTCGAGGAAGCCGAACGGATGCTCCTTACCCCCGATCCGTGCCACGGCTGAAACGCCGCCGGTCAGGACCAAAAAATACCTCTCCGCAGCGACCTTCCGCTTGGGAATCAAGCCTATCCCCACCGGGGATCGGCGTATCGTCGGGCTGCTCGCTTCGGATCAGAAAATAAGTGTCGGAGAATCCTCAGTTAAGTGACAGGCATTAATCAATAAAATAGTAATCAGCTCAATGAAGGAGCAGTCAGGACCCGCCCAGAAGACCACCAAGAAAGCAACACAGGGAACCATCGGCAGCCACCTGCAATGCTCAAGCCGTCAGATCGATCAGAGGATTGGTTCAGCAGGAAAAGGGCGTTGGGGGCGTCCTGCGGGAGATGAGGTAGGCAGCCAGGGCTAGCTGGACATGCTTGGACGGTGGCTTCCAGATCCCGTTCCCCTACGATCCCTGTAGACTCCGGCCATCCTGGCCTGCGCGCGTCCATGCGCTTGCCGGAACGGGAAAGCCTGATACAGCCTTCCCCACCTTCCTTATCGATGCTCGTTTCATTCTGCGCAGCGGCACTACCCTAGAGGCCGCCAGTTGCCTTGAGAAGCGATGGATCGGAATCGATATATCGAGCAATGCCGAAGGAGTGATGCGGGAACGGATGCAAGAGGAACAAGGACTGATCGAATTATATGGTACGCTGTCATGTTACGTCTAAGAACAGACGCAAAACCTAGACCCAAGAGGTCCGTGAACATCCAAACACCCGTTGACGCAATCAGGGCCAGTATGGAAGAGAAGGACCTGAAACCACGAGATTTGATCCCGTTCATCGGGAACCAGACTGCGGTATCCCAGGTCCTCAGTGGTAAGCACGGCCTTACCCTTGATAATGATCAGGGCGCTTCATAAGCACTTAGGTATCCCGGCAGAGACGTTGATCCAAGAGGCAGACCCCTCGTCGTTGCCCAGCAGCAAGACAACGGACAAGATTCATTATGGCCGCTTCCCCTTGAAGGCCATGGCCGCGGCTGGATACCGGATAGCCCCAATCTGGACGGGCGAAGTGAAGAACTAATTAAAGACCCGGAATTTCCTAGTTTAAGATATTGATATTTTACGTCATAGTTGGCTATGTTTTTCCTGTCAAACGCCCCATGCAGGACAAGATGCCTTGAACATCGGAAAGATCCTCGAACGGTTTCCAACGCAAGTAGCTTGCATCGTTCATCTTGAGCAGGCTCGATGGGGCGGAGATCCAACCTGCCCTTATTGCGGTTCCACCAATACTGTCCG
>Ga0209453_1000020_pt1 | contig 20555 bp, 13 predicted proteins | sample WorMetulBAHAMAS1_FD_187397 | JGI IMG/M metagenome (GOLD analysis project Ga0209453, IMG submission 187397) | Marine gutless worms symbiont microbial communities from Max Planck institute for Marine Microbiology, Germany - Olavius ullae BAHAMAS.1... | ecosystem: Host-associated > Annelida >...
AACGCCACAGACCAATGGCATGATCGAACGCTTCAACGGCCGCATCGCCGAGGTCTTAGCCACCACCCGCTTCGACTCCGCCGAGCACTTCGCCGATACCATCAAACGCTACGTTAAGGTCTACAATTCAGCATAGCCCGCAGACAGCACTGGGCCACAGTCCTCCCCTTCAGGCGATGAAAAACTGGTCCCATAAACAGCCCCAGCTGCTCAAAAATGTGCCTATAATCTGGCGGGACTCGACGTGTAGCAAAGTAGGGATCTTCCCGGAATCCGTTGATCGCCTCAAAGTCACTTTTGCCCAAACACAGCAAGGCGACAGAGCTCGACAGGATGTTGGCATGACCAATGGCACCACTCCGCAAGGGCGAGATCGCTTGCGCATCGGCCGCCAGATTGGTGCATTCGTTAAGTGCCCTGCCGATCAGGCCAAGACCCGCGTGGGAGGTGAGATCCGCCTCCGATTGGCTAATGGGGACCTTGAAAAATCCCATGCTCAATATTTTTCATGGTGATGCTCATAAATCGCGCTTTTCGAATGCCTTGATTATCATGGAGTTACGCACATGGACATAACGGGGCTTCCTTGTTCTGCAAAGACACCTTGAATTTTTCAAGGTGCCCTAATGATGAGTCGTTGCACCAAAGCACCTGTCGAGTGAGTTCGTAAAGAATTTTGGCTCTTTATGGATTCCAGACTGGTTAGGATATTTTGCGCAAATTTGACTTCTCGTAAAGCCAGAGGGATGTCGTATAACTTGCTGTTATTGTTGAGAAAAGACTGCCTGTTCTGTCATCGATCAGAGTGCTACGGACCGCCGTCCCCTTCGATCAGTCTGGAATCCATAAAGAGCCTAGTTCTTTCTCCCTTTTTTCAAAGTCATCAGCTACCCGCCGCCAGCTTCCAGCGGTTGGAAGCCGGCGAGACGGGTAGCTGATCAGGCAGCCAACCGCAAGTCGAGCTCCGTGAGCACCTTCTGCGCCGCGACGGGTACGACGGTGCCGGGGCCGAAGATGGCGGAGGCCCCGCTGTCGTAGAGGTATTGGTAGTCCTGGGCGGGGATCACGCCGCCGATGACGACCATGATGTCTTCCCGGTCCATTTCCTTGAGTGCCTTCACCAGCTGGGGCAGCAGGGTCTTGTGGCCGGCGGCGAGGGAGCTCATGCCGACGACGTGGACGTCGTTCTCCACCGCCTGGCGGGCGACTTCCTCGGGGGTCTGGAACAGGGCGCCGATGTCGACGTCGAACCCCAGGTCGGCGAAGGCGGTGGCGATGACCTTGGCCCCGCGGTCGTGGCCATCCTGGCCCATCTTGGCGACCAGGATGCGGGGCCGGCGACCTTCTTTCTGCTCGAAGGTGTCGGCCATCTTGCGGACGGTGGCGACTTCTTCTTTTTCGCCGAACTCGCTGCTGTAGACGCCGCTGATGGAGCGGATGACGGCCTTGTGACGGCCGAAGACCTTTTCCATGGCGTCTGAGATTTCGCCCAGGCTGGCACGGTACCTGGCCGCCGCTACGGACAGCTCCAGCAGGTTGCCTTTGCCCGTTTCGGCGCTCTTGGTGAGGGCCTCAAGGGCAGACCGGACCTTGGCCTCGTCGCGCTCTCCGCGCAGCCTTTTGAGCCGTTGGATCTGGGAATCGCGGACCGCCGAGTTATCGATATCCAGGATCTCCAGCGGGTCTTCTTGCTTCAGGCAGAATTTGTTGAGGCCGACGATGGTTTCCTTACCCGAGTCGATCTGGGCCTGCCGGCGCGCCGCGGCCTCTTCGATGCGCATCTTGGGCAGACCGGTATCGATGGCCTTGGTCATGCCGCCCAGATCTTCGATTTCCTGGATATGGGCCCAGGCCTTTTTGACCAGTTGGTCGGTGAGGGCTTCGACGTAATAGGAGCCGGCCCAGGGGTCGACGACTTTGCAGATGTTGGTTTCGTCCTGCAGATAGAGCTGGGTGTTGCGGGCGATGCGCGCCGAGAAGTCGGTGGGCAGGGCGATGGCTTCGTCCAGGGCATTGGTGTGCAGGGATTGGGTGTGGCCCAGGGCGGCGGCCATGGCCTCGATGCAGGTGCGGGCGACATTGTTGTAGGGGTCCTGCTCGGTGAGACTCCAGCCGGAGGTCTGGGAATGGGTGCGCAGGGCCATGGATTTCTCGTTCTTGGGCTCGAACTGCTTGACGATCTTGGACCACAGCAGGCGCCCGGCGCGCATCTTAGCGACTTCCATGAAGTAGTTCATGCCGATGGCCCAGAAGAAGGAGAGGCGCGGGGCGAAGGTGTCGATGGGCATGCTGGCGTTGACGCCGGTGCGCAGGTATTCCAGGCCGTCCGCCAGGGTGTAGCCCAGCTCGATGTCGGCGGTAGCGCCCGCTTCCTGTATGTGATAGCCGGAGATGCTGATGCTGTTGAAGCGGGGCATTTCCTTGGCGGTGTAGGCGAAGATGTCGCCGATGATGCGGATGGAGGGGGTGGGCGGGTAGATGTAGGTGTTGCGGACCATGAACTCTTTGAGGATGTCGTTCTGGATGGTCCCGGTGAGCTGTTTGTGTTCGACCCCTTGCTCTTCGCCGGCCACGATGTAGAAGGCCATGCAGGGCAGGACGGCGCCGTTCATGGTCATGGAGACGGACATCTGGTCCAGGGGGATGCCGTCGAACAGGACCCGCATGTCGAGGATGGAGTCGATGGCGACACCGGCCTTGCCTACATCGCCGGTGACCCGGGCGTGGTCGGAGTCATAGCCGCGGTGAGTGGCGAGGTCGAAGGCGATGGAGAGGCCTTTTTGGCCAGCGGCGAGGTTGCGGCGATAGAAGGCGTTGCTCTCTTCGGCGGTGGAGAAGCCTGCGTACTGGCGCACGGTCCAGGGCCGGGTCACGTACATGGTGGGGTAGGGCCCCCGGAGGTAGGGGGGGATGCCGGCGGCATAGCCCAGGTGTCCCAGACCCTCGAGGTCCGCTTCGGTGTACAGGGGCTTGACGTCGATCTGCTCCATGGTGTGGGCGATCAGGTGCTCCAGGGTTTTTCCCGTGGCCTGCTCCGCCGCGGCCTTCCACTCCTCGAAGCTGGGTTTGGGGAAATCCAAGCCATAGTCTATGGTGGTGAAGTCTGGTGTCTTGCTCATGGTTAGACTCCCATCTGGTTCTGTAATTTGGTCAGCAGCTCATAGCAATTGGCCCGGATGTGAATGAAATCATCCACGCCGGCCGCCTTGAAGGCCTTGACATGATCGGCGGGATAGCCCGCTACCAGTACTACGATGTCCTGCTCCACGCTGCCGCTCAGCGCCATGCTACCGCTCAGCTCCATGGTGTCCCCCTTGGCTGATTTGAGGCCCTTGACCAAGTCTGGCACCAGGTCGGGGTAGGTCTTGTCCGTGGAGCAGATGACGACGGCCTTGGCCCCGGAGGCGATGGCCGCCTGGACGGCCTGGTCGGTGGTCTCGAACCCCTCGTTGCCGATGACCTCGAAGGCGCCTACTTCCAGGAAGCTGCGGCTGAAATCGGCCCTGGCCTTGTGTTGGGGGATGGGTCCCATATTGGCGAGAAACACCTTGGGCAGCCCCCCGGTGTGTTCGGCAAAGACTTCGGAACGTCGCCGCAGATCCTCGAAGGGCTCCGCCCCGCGTTTAATGGCAACCGGCGTTATGACCGGATCCGATTGTTCGCCGGTGGCCAGTGCCTTCCACAGATCGTTCAGGGTTGCACCGGCGGCGGCTGCCGTCACGGCGGTGGTGATGCGCTGGTCCGGGGTTGCCTTTGTCAGTTTTTCCAGGGCGTCCCGGCGCGCGTCGGCATCCGTCGATTGCCGGAACGCCTTCAGCGCCGTGGTGCGCTGTTGCTGGAGCGCGGCATGGTCGATGGGCTCCGGTGTCAGGGGATCATCGGTGGGGTTCGGGTACATGTTGGTGCCCACGAAGATGTCCCGACGTTGGGCATAGGCCTTGGCCCGCTGGTCGGAGACCGCCGCTACCTGCTTTTGGGGGAAGCCCGCGCCCAATGCCTTGGCCATGCCACCCTGCTTCTCCACGTCCTGGAACAGCTCCCAGGTCTTGCGGGCCAGGGTATCGGTCAGGTTCTCCACGTACCAGGAGCCACCCGCCGGATCGACGGCCCGGGTCAGCCCCGCTTCCTCGCGCAGCACGGTATGGGTATTGCGGGCGACCCGTCGGCTGAAGTCGCTGGGCACGCGCGCAATCTCGTCCTTGGGCCCGATGTGCAGGCTGTCGCACCCCCCCAGGACCCCGGAGAAGGCCTCGGTAGTGGCGCGCAGCATGTTGACGTTGGGATCATAGAGAGTCTTGTTCCAGCCCGAGGTGCGGGTATGGATGTGCATCTTCTGGGCGTCTTCACTGCCGTCGAAGGCTGCGACGATCTTGGCCCACAAGATGCGGGCGGCCCTGAGCTTGGCGATTTCCATGAACAGGTTGGAGCCCAGGGAGAAGGCAAAGAGCACGCGCGGTGCGGCTTGGTCGACGGAAACGCCGCGCGCCTGTAGCTCACGCAGGTATTCGACGCCGGTGGCGAGGGCGAAGGTGAGTTCCTGCACCGCGTTGCCGCCGCCGTCGTGGTAGGGATGGCCGCGGACCAGAACCGTCCGCAGCTCCGGCGCGTTGGTGGCGGCCCAGCGGGTGAGCTGAGCCAAGTCCTCATAGACCCCGCTCAAGGAACGCGGCAGCCGGCCCGAACCCGCCAGCTCGCCCAAGGGATCATCGCCGACACAACCCCGCAATTTGGCTGCGGAGCGCGACTGCTTTTCGAGCATGGCCAGCACCATGGCCAGGAGCGGCAGCCCCGAGGCACCGGTTTGGATGAAGATCGGTGCCTGTTCCAGGTCGATCCCGGCGAGGGCCTCGGTCACGTCACCCAGACAGGAGACGGAGAGACCACCCTTGCCGACCCAGCCCGGCTCCGTGGCGTCTGCGTCTTCTCCCAGCAGGGTGGCGAGGTCCAGCCGCATATTGACCGCTGTCTGTCCCCGTTCGAGATCGGCCCGCAGGGCCTGGTTGAAGGATTCTGGGGTAGCGTTCGCCAGTTCTTGGCTGACCTCCCAGGGCGCGTGCTTGTAGCCCAGCACCTGGGTACCGCGCGCGAAGGGGGCGAAGCCCGGCAGCGAACCTATATGGGGCAGTCCGGCGACATCTTCCGCCCGATACATGGGCTGCAACGCGATACCCTCGTGGGTTTTGGTGATGAGCCTCTTCTCGAAGGAACCGCCCTTGAGGGCCGCCTCCGCGGCTGCGCGCCACTCGTCGTAGCCGGTGGTTGGAAATTCAGTGAAGCGGGGGGCGGCTGAACTCTCCCCTGCTTGCCGATCGATGGGTTGGTTCGACATGGTTGCTCCTCTGGTCAGGGATTCATGCTGTCAGGTTGCGCTACAGATAGAGTGGCTTGGGAAACCGAGTCTATCTTGCGGTATGGCTTATTGTATGGTATTCGCGCCGAACAGGACGGCTTACAGGTAGGGTGCCGGTTGGGGTGCCCGACCGCCGCCATCCGACTGCTACCGCCCGACCACTACCGAGTAGAGTTGGGTTGCGGATGCCAAGGAAATGACCGAAGCATAAAAAATCCGCTGGGAATTTGCTACCGACGAATCGCAAGCCAGGGCGACGCACGCAGATTCACAACGAAGCCAACTGCCATACAGCGGCGTCATCCGCGGATTCGATAGACCGCTAGGCCAAGCAGACAGGCGGGGAGGCAGCGGGCCGATCCCGTGCTACGGCGGGCGATATTGTTCATATCCCTACTGTCTTTGCCGTCCATGGTACTATGGATTCCGGCAATTTTTTACGGCGACATAGCACAGCACTCACTAAACACACTCAACCACTATGCACTGAAAGTGCATAGGTTGCTCTTGGACTGAAAGTCCGAAATCATTCGGGAGCTGACATTTCCTATTGTCCCAACACCCGATCCGATCATCCGAACAGGTTTTCACCCGGATCGTTTTTTTAGCCACCGGACATTCGCTGTGAAGAGACGGTATGATGACCACGTCTTCCACCACTCATGAATTGCTTGAGAGAATACCTGTGTAGCAGCTAAAGCCTTGCACTAAAGAGCATAGGTTTGGACTAGCGTGCTGACACAATACAGCACCTAAGTAAGCATATAGTTTGGGACACCTTGACAAATTCAAGGTGTCTTTGCAGAACAAGGAAGGCCCGTTATGTCCGTGTGCGTAACTCCATGATAATCAAGGCATTCGAAAAGCGCGATTTATGAGCATCACCATGACAAAGTATTGAGCATGGGATTTTTCACGGGAACTGGCCGAGGCTTAGGCTTACCACCTCAACCGCCACACGGTTGTGAAATGGCGCCAACGCGAGGGGGTGGAAGATGCCTCGCACCGCCCCCAGCGGCTCCACGCCACGGCCCAGGAAGCGGTGGTGGCAGCGTTGCGTGAGACCCTCCTGCTACCCTTGGATGACCTGCTGACGGTGACCCGTGAGTTCATCCATCCCGAAGTGTCGCGCTCCGGCCTGGATCGTTGTCTGCGCCGCCATGGGGTTTCTAACCTCAAGGCACTGATGCCCCAGGAGGAAGGCGCCAAGACGCCGGTGAAGCCCGTCAAGGCGTATGATCCCGGCTGCGTCCATGTGGACGTCAAGTATCTGCCCCAAATGCCGGATGAGGATCACCGGCAGTACCTCTTTGCCGCAATTGACCGCGCTACCCGCTGGGTCTACGTCGAACTCCTCCAGGACAAGTCAGCCGCCTCTGCCGGCGGTTTCCTCACGCGCTTGATCGACAAGGCCCCTTTCACGATCACCAAGGTCCTCGCCGCTGATAATGGTAAGGAATTTACCGACCGCTTCTGTGCCACCGGCCAGCGCCAGCCCATGGGTGCCCACGCGTTTGATCGCGTCTTGCACCGCCAACCGCAGCGAACATCGCCTGACCAAACCAAGAACGCCACAGACCAATGGCATGATCGAACGCTTCAACGGCCGCATCGCCGAGGTTTTAGCCACCACCCGCTTCGACTCCGCCGAGCACTTCGCCGATACCATCAAACGCTACGTTAAGGTCTACAATCAGCATAGCCCACAGACAGCGCTGGGCCACAGTCCTCCCCTTCAGGCGATGAAAAACTGGTCCCACAAACAGCCCCAGCTGTTCAAAAAATGTGCCTATAATCTGGCGGGACTTGACACATATCGCATCATTGATGCGGTTCGCGCCTCCTCGGCCTCCTCGCAGTGCTACCCTGTAAGATCTACCGCGCTCACCGCATCCTACGCCGCCCCCGGAAGTCGGGCAGCAGCAGGGCGGCCAGGAGCAGTAGGGGCAGGTAGAAGCGTTCGTTCCAGATGCGGGTGCGTTCGTCACTCGCTTCCGGGGGCAGACGGGTGATGGCCGTCGCTTCCAGGATCTCTTCCGTGTCGTCGTCCCGGTAGTCCGCTACCTGGTAGATCCCCTGGCCGGCAGCGGCCAGTTCTTCGAGCAGGGTTTCGTTGAGGGCGGAGAGGACGGGCTGGCCGGTGCGGTCGAGGATCCAGCCACCCTGTTGTGCCGGGACCCGCGTGCCTTCGTCGGTACCGACGCCGAGCACATGGAAACGGACGCCTTGTCTCGCCAGCTTTTCGATCCGTGCGGTCAGCCCCGGTTCGTCCAGGTCGCCGTCGGAGATGAGTAGGATGGAGCGGGCACTGTCTTCCGGCAGGCTGCCGAGCAGGTTCTCGGCACGGTCCAGGGCCTGGTGCAGGCGGCTGCCCTGGAGCCGGGCGAGGTCGGTGGACAGGGCCGGGAGGGAGTTCAGGATGGTGTAGGTATCCTCGGTGATGGGGGAGAGTACGTGGGGCACGGAGGCGAAGGCGATCAGCCCCAGGCGCACCTGGCGATTCTGCAGGATCAGATCCTGGATCTCCTGGCGGGCGCGGCCGAGGCGGTTGGGGGCCACGTCGTCCGCCTGCATGGAGCGGGAGATGTCCAGGATAATCAAGAGGTTATTGCCGGGATGGAAGAGGCGGATGTCTTCGTAGTCCCACCTGGGCCCGGCCATGGCGACGATCAGCAGCGCCCACAGGGCCGACCAGCGCAGGAAGCGGCCCCAGCGTTCGGTCGCCTTGAGCGCCCGGGTGCCGGTCAAGTGGGGCAGCAGGTGCGGATCGGCGTAGCGGTGGATGGGTCCGCGCGCGGCCTTGGCGGAGCTGCGCCACAGCCAGACGGCGACCGGAATCAGGGACAGCAGGGCCCAGAACCAGCCGGGTTGCTCGAAGTGAAAGCCGGTCTCAGGCACTGGCTACCCTCGTAACGAAGCGTTTGCGTCCCTCCGGGAACAGGCCGAGCCCCAGCAGGGCCAGCAGGGCTAGGGCCAAGGGGATGCGGTACAGGGGGGTGGGCAGGAAGGCGGTACGGGACTCCGCCTCGGTCTTTTCGAGCTGGCTGATCCGGGTGGAGATTTCTTCCAGGGCGCGGGTGTCGGTGGCGCGGAAGTAGGCCCCGCCGCCGATCGTGGCGATGCGTTGCAAAGTATCCTCGTCCATGGTCAGGTCATCCCGGTACTTGATTACTCCCTCTTCTACGATAGGGATGCTTTCCTGCTTGCTGCCGACGCCGATGACGTAGATGCGTACCCCCGCGGCGCGGGCCAGCACGGCCGATTCGAGCGGCGCGAATCCCCCGGCGGAGTTGTCGCCGTCGGCGATCAGGATCATGACCCGAGAGCCTTCGGGGCGTTCGCGCAGCTTTTTCACGCCCAGGGCGATGGCATCCCCCAGGGCGGTCCCTTGACCCGCGATGCTGGGTACCACGCCGTCCAGCAACTGGTGCACGGCCAGCCGGTCCACACTCAGGGGTGAGAGCACGAAGGCCTGGCTGCCGAAGACGATGAGCCCGATGCGGTCTCCCTTGCGGGCATCGACGAAGCGGCCCATGACTCCTTTGACCACCTGCATCCGGCTCACCTGCCGGCCCTCGACGGTGAAATCCAGGGCGTCCATCGAGTGGGAGGCGTCTACCGCCAGCATCAGGTCGTAGCCCGGCGTGCTGATTTGGGTGTGGGGTTCGAGCCACTGGGGACGCATGAGGGCCAGGATCAGACCGGCCCACAGCAGATACAGCAGGGCCTTGTGAAACCAGCCGGCGAGTCGGCGGCGTGGTCGGCGGACCTGGAAGGCGGACCTGAGCTCCTGCAGGTGGGGATGCAGCAAGGTGGTCCGTTGTCCTTCCAATTCCTCATCTCGGGCGGCACGGCGATCCGGCCACAGGAAGGGCAACAGCAGGGGGAGCGGCAGGAGAAGGCCGACCCAGGGCCAGTGGAACTCAAACATCCGGTTTTCTCCGCGCCTCTTTTTTCCGCTCCTCTATCTCGACCCAGCCGTGGGCGGCATCGATGAGCACGAGCAGCTCTTGGGAACGCTTGGAATCCGCGAGCGGGGCATAGGGGACTTCCAGCAACGCCCGTCCCTGTCGGGACCAGTCGAAGCCCTTGGGGTCATTGCCCTGGAGCCAGACCAACCAGTCTTGGCCCGTGAGTCCTGCGCAGGCATCACGCCCCAAGCGGGCCATAGCGATCCGACGCAGCAGCTCGGAGAGCTCGCCTGCGGTCTGTTTGCTGTCCTGGGTATCGGCGCGTTTGCGCAGGTCCCGCAGCCGCCGGGCCGCGTCCCAACGCCAACTGCCGACAGTGAGGAAGGGGGGAGGCGGTATAGCCACGCGAAGCCTGGCGCGGAAGCGCCAGATCAGAAAGGCCAACGCCAACACCGTCGCCGTCAGGAGCCACCAGCCGGGCCCAGGCGGCCACCAAGGCACGCCCTGGATGCCGTGGATATCGCGCAGCTGCTCTACACCGGGGAACAACATTCAGACCGCCCGCGACCGTGCCCGCTGTTCCAGGTCATGGATGAGGGTAAGGTGGATCTCCTGGTCGGTGCGGACCGGCAGGAGGATGATATTGAGCCGGTAGGCCATGGCTTGGAGCATCTTTCGCCGCTCCTCCCAGGTCTCGCGATAGAGCAACCGCGCTTGGGGGTCATCGGTATCGATCTCGATCAGCTGGCCGTCCGTGCCGGTGAAGGTGGTCACGCCCATGGCCGGGACCTCCCAATCCGCCGGGTCGTCCACCGGGATCAGGGTCACCGCATTGCGTTGAATCAGGCTGCCCAGGACCCGCTCCAGGCCCACGGGCTCCCGGTTGAGATCGGCGATGACGAACACCAGCGATCCGGTCGGCAGGCCACGGGTAGCGCGTCGCAGGGCACCGCCCAGGCAGTCGATGGGTGCATCGCCGGCCGTCGCCGGTTCGGTGAGGGTACGCAGGAGTCGCCACAGGGCCCGGCGGCCGCGGGCGGGCCTGAAGTGCTGTAACCCCGCCTCGACGTCACCGAAGGTCAAGCCGCCCACCCGGTCGTTGAGGCGGCTTGCCGCCCATCCGATGAGGGCGGCGGCGCGGGCCGCCTGCACCGACTTGAAGGTGCCGCGGGTCCCGAAGCTCATGTGGGGACCCCGGTCCACGCACAAGACCACGGAACGCTCGCGTTCCTCGCGGAAGACCTTGAGATGGGGCTCGTTGGTGCGGGCCGTGACCTTCCAGTCCATGTAGCGGATATCGTCGCCCTCGCGGTACTGGCGGACCTCCTCGAAGTTGACACCGGCACCCCGAAACACCGAGGCATAAAGTCCGGCGAAGGTAGAGCTGACCAGGTGGTGTGAGGGTAAGCCCAGGGTGTGGGCCTGGTGACGGAGCTCCAGCAGGTCGTCGAGGCGGGGATAGAGACTCATCGAGCGGGAAACTTATCCCTCAGGGAATCGCGACCAGATTGAGCAATCGATTGATGAACTCGTCGGTGGTGATCCCTTCGGCCTCCGCCTCGAAGGTCAGGAGTAAGCGGTGGCGCAGGATTTCCGGGGCGACGGCCTGAATGTGGTGAGGAGCGACGAATTGGTCACCGTCCATCCAGGCGCGGGCCCGGGCGCAACGGGCCAGGGCGATACTGGCGCGGGGTGAAGCCCCGAACCGGCACCAGCGCGCGAGGTCGGGGTCATAGACCTTGGGATTGCGCGTCGCCTGGATCAGATCGACGATGTAGTTGTTGAGCTTGGGATCCAGATACAGGTTGGTCACATCCCGCCGCATCGCGAACAGCTCGGCCTGGGACAGGGGTTTGGACGGTGCCGTATAACTGATCTTCTGCTGCTGGAGGTCGAGCTCCAGGATCTTGAGTTCTTCTTCCCGGGTGGGATAGTCCACCACTGCTTCCATCAGGAAGCGGTCGAGCTGGGCCTCCGGCAGATGGTAGGTCCCCTCCTGCTCCACCGGGTTCTGGGTCGCCAACACCATGAACAGCTTGGGCAGGGGATAGGTACGCTGACCCACGGTGATCTGGTGCTCGGCCATGGACTCCAGCAGGGCCGACTGCACCTTGGCCGGCGCTCGGTTGACCTCGTCGGCGAGCAGCACGTTGTGAAACAGGGGACCGGGACGGAACTCGAACTCCCCTTTTTCGTGCCGGTAGATGTCGGTGCCGATAAGATCCGACGGCAGCAGATCCGGGGTGAACTGGATGCGGTGAAAATCCCCTTCCACCGCCTCGGCCATAGCCTTGATCGCCGTGGTCTTGGCCAAGCCTGGCATGCCTTCTACCAGGAGATGACCGTCGCTGAGCAGGCAGATGAGCATGCTGTCGACGAATCGCTGTTGGCCGATGATGCGCGAGGCGATGTGATCGCGGACTGGCTTGAGATCTTCGGGGGTCATGCGGTACGACTTCGGCTACCTGTGGCGATTGCCATCGGACAATCGCCTGTTTGGACAGATTTGGACGGCCATTCCGGTAGGCACACCATCTTCCCTCTGGACGACCGCTCGAAAGTGGCAATCCTGACTGCTTTTCGGGGCGAGTGCAACCCCCGGATAAATCGCAACCGGGCAATTGCGCACCAACCTTCCCGCAGGTATGACCCGGGCGGATCGATTTCCAGTCACCGGCAGGGTGGGCTGTATCCACCAACCCGCTCAGCCGCAATGAGACCGCAGCACTGTTGACATTTAGCGTGGGCGATTGCGAGGAATTTTTCGTGCCGGACTGTTCTATCCTCCATCCTCGGCACGACGGTCGCGTGTGGTGAGCACCTGTCCGGGTGCGGGGACGTGCAGGCAGGCGGCGAGCCGGAGCGGTTCAGCGGAAACTTTGGAGTGCGGCGGCGACGTTATCCCGGCATTGGTAGCAACCCAAGGTACCTGGTGTAACCGGGGGTACTGGCATGTACACTGCAAACCCGCCGCCGCTTTGGATTTGGCGACGCATCTATCCCCGGCAAGGCGTTGCGGCCAGGGGAAAGCGCCGTCGCCGCGGCGCGCGTGGAACCCGAGGCCCAAGTTCCCGGCAAGCGCCGCTGGTATCCTCCATCGTTGAGGTTCGATGCGGTCGCGCCGCTTTGCCGGCGCACTCCAAAACAGCCCGGAATCCATAAAGAGCCTTGGGTAATCAAGATAGGGAGCCCCTGCCAGTGATCGAAAAACTCAGAAACATCGCCATCGTCGCCCATGTGGATCATGGCAAGACCACCCTCGTGGACCGGCTGCTCCAGCAGTCCGGGACCCTGGGAGAGCATTTCGGCCCGGTGGAACGCGTGATGGACTCCAACGACCTGGAAAAGGAACGGGGCATCACGATCCTGTCCAAGAACACGGCGATTCGCTGGCACCACTACCGGATCAATATCGTTGACACGCCCGGACACGCGGATTTCGGGGGGGAAGTGGAGCGGGTCCTGTCGATGGTGGATTCGGTGCTGCTCCTGGTGGATGCCCAGGAAGGCCCCATGCCCCAGACCGGATTCGTGACCCGGAAGGCCTTCGCGCACGGACTGCGACCCATCCTGGTGGTCAACAAGATAGACAAACCGGGGGCGCGTCCCGACTGGGTGATCGATCAAGTCTTCGAGCTCTTCGACCGGCTCGGCGCCAGCGACGAACAGCTGGATTTTCCCATCGTCTATGCCTCGGCCATCGGTGGCTATGCCGGACCGGACGACGGGATACGCGGGGGCGACATGCAGCCCCTGTTCGAGGCCATCGTCGCGCACTGCCCGGCGCCCGAGGTGGATCCGGAAGGCCCCTTTCAGATGCAGATCTCGACCCTGGACTATAGCGCTTTTGTCGGCGCCATTGCCGTAGGTCGCATCCGGCGCGGCAGCGTCAGGCCCAACCAGCACGTCACGCTGGTCAAGGCGCACGGAAACGACCATCGGGCCAAGATCGGCCTGGTCTATGGTTACCTGGGACTGGAGCGCCACCAGGTGCCTTTCGCCCAGGCAGGAGACCTCGTAGCCCTGACCGGCATCGAGACCCCCAACGTCTCCGATACCCTGTGCGACCCGGAGCAGGTGGAAGCACTACCGCCGCTGACGGTGGACGAGCCCACGGTGACCATGACCTTCCAGGTCAATACCTCGCCCTTCGCCGGCCAGGAAGGCAAGTATCTGACTTCGCGGCAGCTCAAGGAACGCCTCGAACGCGAACTCATCCACAACGTGGCCTTGCGAGTGGAAGCCGGCAACGACCCGGATCAATTCAGGGTATCCGGCCGCGGCGAGCTGCACCTGTCGGTCTTGCTGGAGAATATGCGCCGCGAGGGCTACGAGCTCGCGGTCTCCCGACCCCAGGTCATCTTCCGCGAGATCGACGGGAAGATCTGCGAGCCCTACGAGCAGCTCACCCTGGACCTGGAGGAGCAGACCCAAGGGGCCATCATGCAGGCCCTCGGCGAACGCGGTGGGGAGCTCAAGGACATGGTGCCGGACGGCAAGGGCCGGGTACGTCTCGACTACGAGATCCCATCCCGCGGGCTGATCGGCTTCCAGACCGAATTCATGAGCCTGACCTCGGGTACCGGCCTCAAGTACCATGTCTTCGACCACTATGGTCCCGCCCACCCGAAGGGGGGAATCGCCCCGCGCCGCAACGGCGCCCTGATCTCCAACAGTCAGGGCAAGGCCTTGGGCTATGCCCTGTTCAACCTGCAGGAACGCGGCCGCATGATGATCTCTCCGGGGGAAGCGGTCTACGAGGGTCAGGTGGTGGGTATCCACTCCCGCGACAACGACCTGACCGTCAATCCCCTCAAGGCCAAGCAGCTCACCAACATCCGCGCGGCGGGGTCCGACGCCAATATCCTGCTCACCCCACCGATACGCTTCAGCCTGGAGCAAGCCCTGGAATTCATCGAGGACGACGAGCTGGTGGAGGTCACACCCGGCGCCATCCGCATCCGCAAACGCCACCTCAAAGAGCACGAGCGCAAACGGGCAGGAAGGACCGCATCGATTTGAGCATAGGAAAATACGGATAGGCAGTTGTCAGGAGGCAGGCAGGCAACCATTGTTATACTGCCACACGTTACAATTTGCGTATTTCGCTCCCTCTCCCAGCCGAGGGTGTCGCAAAAACCGTAGCGCAGGCTTCCTCGCCTGCATCGAAAAATGCAGGCGGGGACGCCTGCGCTACTTTTGTGCCAGTATAAACTGGTGGTTGCTGTCCCCCAATCAGCCGAAGATCCCGCTATGAACAAGCTCCGAGCCGTTCCCGTTCCTGACCACAACCCCCGGACGGAGGAAGCCGTGCCCGATCGGACCCCCCCGGAGGTCCCCAAGATCGACCTCGACGACCCGGCGCTCTACCTCAACCGCGAGCTGACCTGGATCGAATTCAACCGCCGGGTGCTGCACGAAGCGGCTGATCCCCGTACTCCGCTACTGAAGCGGGTCAAGTTTCTGGCCATCGTCGGCAACAACCTGGACGAGTTTTTCATGAAGCGTATCGGCGGACTCAAGCAGCAGATCGCCGCCGGAGTGCGCAAGACCTCGGTGGACGGACGCACCCCCGGCCAACAGATCAAGGAGTGTCATACCGTATGCCGGGAGCTGCACGCGGAGCAGAAACAGATCTTCGATGAGCTCTTGTCTCTGCTCGCGGCCCACGAGATCCGAATCGTCAAGGTCGCGGACCTGCCGGAGGCCACTCGGGAACAGCTGCGGGAGCATTTCAGCACCGACATCTTCCCGATCCTCACCCCTTTGGCCATGGACCCGTCGCACCCCTTCCCCTTCATCTCTAATCTGGCGCTCAACCTGCTGGTGACCCTGCGCTTCCCCGGCGCTGGCGAGACCCACATGGCGCGGGTGAAGGTGCCGGTAGCCAAGGATATCTCCAAGCGTCTGATACCGATAAACGGCGGTCATAGCTTCGTGACCCTGGACGACCTCATGGTCGACAATCTGGACATGCTGTTCCCAGGCATGGAGATCGAGTCCTGCGAGCTCTTCCGGGTTACCCGCAACGCCATCGTGGAACCCTCCGAAGAGGCGGCGAGCGACCTTTTGGAGATGATCGAGACGGAGCTGCGCGAGCGCCACTTCTCACCTATCGTGCGGCTGGAAGTGGAGCAGGGCATGGCCCCGGTCCATCGCGGCATGTTGGCCGCCGAGCTGGGGCTGGACGAGACCGAGGATGTGTTCGAGACTGAAGGCATGATGGCCATGTGCGACCTCTTCGAGCTGGCCGCCTTGGATATTCCCGAGCTGCACGACGAGTCGCACCGACCGGTCGAGCATCCGATGCTCGGCCAGGACCGCCGCAGCATCTTCCACATCATCCGCGAGAACGGACCCCTGCTGCTCCAGCATCCCTACCAACCCTTCGCGACCACGGTGGAGCGCTTCATCGACACCGCGGCGGAGGACCCCAAGGTCCTGGCCATCAAAATGACCCTCTACCGGACCTCGGCCGAGGGCAAGATCCTCGACTCCCTGATCCGGGCCTCGCGCAACGGCAAGCAGGTCGCGGTGCTGGTGGAGCTCAAGGCCCGCTTCGACGAGGCCGCCAACATCCGCTGGGCGCGCCGGTTGGAGGCCGAGGGCATCCACGTCAACTATGGCGTACTGGGCTTCAAGACCCACTGCAAGCTCATCTTCGTCGTCCGCCGGGACTATGCGCGGCTACGCCGTTACTACCACGTGGGCACCGGCAATTACCATTCGGGCACCTCCAAGCTCTACACGGACCTGGGGATACTGGGCTGCGACGAGGACCTGGGGCAGGACATCACCGAGCTGTTCAACTTCATCACGGGCTACTCGCCGCCGCCCAGATACCGCAAGGCCTTGGTCGCACCCTACCAGATGAAGCACGCCATCCTGGAGAAGATCCGGCGCGAGATTCACCACCGGGAGGAAGGACGCGACGGATTGATCCAGATCAAGATGAATGCCCTGGAAGACAAAGACATCACCCGTGCCCTCTACAAGGCCAGTCGCGCGGGGGTGACGGTCGATCTCATCGTGCGCGATACCTGCCGTTTCCGCCCCGGACTCCCCGGCCTGTCCGAGAACGCACGGGTGGTAGGCATCATCGGACGCTTCCTGGAACATGCCCGCATCCTCTATTTCCGCAACGGCGGGGACGAGGAGTACTATATCGGCTCCGCGGACATGATGAAGCGCAACCTGGAGAGCCGGGTGGAGGTCCATGCACCGGTGGAGGACCCTGAAATGCGCCAGGAGCTGCGGCTGATCCTGGATGCGCAGCTGGCCGACCAGCGTTCCGCCTGGGACATGCAGTCCGACGGCACCTATATCCAGCGCCGGCCGACCGACGATACCGCCAGGGGTGTCCAGGAGACCCTCATCGGCGTCGCCAAGCGGCGCCTGGCGGCGGCCTCGAGGCACCAGGAGAAAAAGATCCGCTCCCGCCTGCTCGGCCACTTCCAACGCCGACTGCGCAGTAACAAAGAGCAGGGTTAGTATCTGATGACTAGTTGGACCGGCAACTCGGCATTGCTGGTTTTACCCGATAGCCGGAAGGACCAAGAAATATCGGTAGTCCCGGGAGCCGACAGGATGTCGGCGGCCCCGGTCCGACTGGGACCGCTGTCTTCCGGACGGCTTACGGCCCCCATGACCAGCTATCGGCAAGGGTCAAAGCAGACGCCCTCCGGGCCGCACCGGATAACGCCGGACAGCCGGCAGGTTTGATTCTTGTGTATACGAATGCTGGACACCGGCCTGATGCGCTCTGCGGCGCGGAGCTTCCGGGTTCCCATGTAAGGGCGTGGGAACGAGAAAGCAGGCGGGACGCCTGCGCTACGCCTCACGGAGGGGCTTTTGCGACACCCTCCCACCGGGAGAGGGCAGGGGTGAGGGGGAAATTCAAAAGCCCAGATTGTGCCATGTGGAAGTACCATCACACGGGACCTGGCAGTCACACACTGGAGCCTATGACGTGCGCTATCCACCCATTCTGTGCGTTATCCGCCCCTCTTTTCTCCTATTGACACCTAGTTCGCATCGCTGCTGCACGACATGCAGGAATCAAGTAAATGGATGGAGGCCGAGCTCGAGCGCCGGTATCCACAGCACAACCAGACAAATTCACGCTCGACGGCCTCACGAAAGGACAAGGACTCGACGACTGGGTTTAGAGGGGTTCGTGTGTGCACTGCACAAAAAATTCACGGCTCGTCAGTCTGAGGCAAAGCCTCGTTAGTCATTACGCCGCCTGAGATCCCATGACCGATCAGAATAACAACGATGCCTATGACAGCCCCTGGAAAGAGGTTATCGAGCACGCCTTCCTCGAATTCATGGCCTTCTATTTCCCCGCGGCATACGCCCAGATCGATTGGGCACGCGGCTATGAATTCAAAAATACCGAGCTACGTCAGGTGGTGCGCGACGCCGAGCTCGGTAAACGCTTTGCCGACGCCCTGGTCCAAGTGATGGCGAACCACGTTGGATCTACATCCACATCGAGGTCCAGGGGCAACGCGACAGCGACTTCGCCCGGCGCATGTTCACCTACAACTACCGGCTCTTCGACCGCTACGCCCGTCCTATCGCCAGCCTCGCCGTGCTGGCCGATGAAGATGCCGGGTGGCGACCCGACCACTATGGTTTCGAGGTCCTTGGCTGCCGCCATACCCTCGAATTCCCTGTGGTCAAGCTCATCTTCGCCCTGGTTACCGTCGCGCATCTGCGTACCCGTCAGACCAAGAACGATCATCACATCCTACGCTTTGCGCTCGCGCAGGGCGTCGATCAGGACTTCTTTGTTCTGATAGCGCACGTCCTTGCCTTTGGCAATGAAGATCACCTGCTCGGCGATGCTGCCGGCGTGGTCTCCGATATTGGCAAGGGCGCGTAGTACGAAGACGACGTCCAACACCTGTCCGACCAGTTGGGTGTCTTCGAACATGAAGGTCATGGCATGGCGTATCGCCGCGTCGAAGCCGTCATCCAGCTGTGAACCCTCTTGTGAACCCTCTTCGAGCTCATCGAGCGAGCCTGCCGTTTCTGTGGTGCCGGATTGGCGTCCGGTCAGGCCATTTAACTGGGAGCCGTCTTCGAACACGTCGAGGGCCAAGTCCACATCGACCTTGGCGAGGGCATCGAGACTGTGTTCCAGCAAGTGACGGGCGACCTGGTCGAGGCTGTGGATATGATGGGGTATCTTCTTCGACACCGGTCGCCGGTCCGTCCGTTCCATGAGTCGGATCGCGCACCAGGCAATCTGCGCGGCCTTGTCCCCCGCCCGCTCCAGATCGCCGGCGACCTTGGACAGGGCGAGGATAAACCGCAGATCGATGGCGGTCGGCTGGCGCTTGGCGATGAGGTCGAAGATGGCCTCGTCGATATCGAGCTCGCAGGCATCGATCTTGCGCTCGTTATCGACGACTTCACGGGCCAGGTCGATGTTCCCTTCGCTCAGGGCACTGACGGCCTTGCGCACCTGCTCCAGTACTTGCCCGCCCATTTCCAGCACCCGCTTGCGGGCATTGCCGAGCTCCTTGTCGTATTTGCGAACTGTGTGGCCCTTAGTAATTTCGGTCATGCCGCACCCCCCCCATCCGGAAATAGAAGCGACCGGATCAATTTTCCCATACTCAATCCAACGTGGGCCGTTCCCTAGCCGAAGACCGGAGTCTCATCAGAAGCCGAACGAGTCATCGGTGGGTACAGCCCACCCTACAGTGTTCCGGATCGCGTCCTGTTTACCCGAACCTACCGGTGATGTAATCCTCGGTGAGCTTGTGTTTGGGACTGGTGAAGATTTGGTTGGTCTCGCCGACTTCCACCAGATCGCCGAGGTGAAAATAGGCGGTACGCTGGGATACCCGGGCCGCCTGCTGCATGGAGTGGGTCACGATGGCGATGCTGTAGTTCTCCCGCAGTTCGTCGATCAGCTCCTCGATCTTGGCCGTGGCGATGGGGTCGAGGGCCGAGCAGGGCTCGTCCATCAGGATCACTTCGGGAGAAACGGAGATGGTGCGGGCAATACACAGGCGCTGCTGCTGGCCCCCGGAGAGCCCGGTTCCGGGCTGATTCAACCGGTCCTTGACCTCATCCCAGAGCCCTGCCTTGCGCAGGCTCGACGCCACCAACTCGTCCAGCTCGGCCTTGTTGTTGGTGAGGCCGTGGATGCGCGGCCCGTAGGCGATGTTTTCGTAGATGGATTTGGGGAAGGGATTGGGCTTCTGAAACACCATACCAACCTGTGCCCGCAGGGGCACCACGTCCAGCCGCTTATCGTAGATCTCGACGCCGTCCAGCTTGATGGTGCCGGTGACACGGCAGCCGGGGATCTCGTCGTTCATCCGGTTGAGGCAGCGCAGGAAGGTGGATTTACCGCAGCCGGAGGGGCCGATCATGGACACCACCTCGCGCTTTCCGATGTCCAGGCTCACATGTTTGATGGCGCGTTTGTCCCCGTAATAGACATCGACACTCCGGCACTCCATGCGGGCATCCTCGACGGTATAGTCGCCGACCGTATCTCCGAACATGCCTTCTTGCTCCAGGTCGGAAGCGGTCATGGCGACGGCATCCTCAGTGGTTACTTCAATAGTCGTGCTCATTGTTTATTGTCATGTCCCGTGTAATTATATACCGAGGAGGAGCAATCCTCTATTGCAAGCGAGAGAGGTCTTACGCCTGCTGGCCGAGGAGGGAATAGAGGGGAGCGGTAAGGAAGCCGAGCCGCGGGGCGATGGCGATTGACAAGTCCGACATCATCACGCTTTGAGTATAGCAATCACCCACCATGAACATCCAGTTGCACAAGAACGCCCGTACCCCACCGGCTATCCGCCTGGCATTACAGTCACACGGTTGCGAAATGGTGCCAACGCAAGGGGGTGGAAGATGCCTCGCACCGCCCCCAGCGGGCTCCACGCCACGGCCCAGGAAGCGGTGGTGGCAGCGTGAGACCCTCCTGCTGCCCCTGGATGACTTGCTGGCGGTGACCCGCGAGTTCATCCACCCCGAGGTCTCGCGCTCTGGCCTGGGCCGCGGTCTGCGCCGCCACGGCGTGTCTAACCTCGAGACGCTGATGCCCTGGGAGGCCGGCGCCAAGATGCCGGTGAAGCCCGTCAGGGCGTATGATCCCGGCTGCGTCCATGTGGACGTCAAGTATCTGCCCCACATGCCGGATGAGGACCATCGGCAGTACCGCTTTGCCGCGATTGACCGCGCCACCCGCTGGGTCTACGTCGAACGCCTCCAGGACAAGTCAGCCGCCTCTGCCGGCGGTTTCCTCTCGCGCCTGATCG
>Ga0209453_1000021_pt1 | contig 20380 bp, 20 predicted proteins | sample WorMetulBAHAMAS1_FD_187397 | JGI IMG/M metagenome (GOLD analysis project Ga0209453, IMG submission 187397) | Marine gutless worms symbiont microbial communities from Max Planck institute for Marine Microbiology, Germany - Olavius ullae BAHAMAS.1... | ecosystem: Host-associated > Annelida >...
GACGGGGACAGAGCGGGGGGAGGGGGGCAATTATGCCCGAACTCCCGGCCGCGTGAGGCTAAAGTGGATCAATAGTCAACTCTCGACCAACTGTTTTCATATGTCAAGGCTCTTTATGGATTCCAGATGGATTCCAGACTGATCGAAGGGGACGGCAGTCCGTAGCACTCTGACCGATGACAGAACAGGCAGTCTTTTCTTAACAATAATAGCAAGTTATACGACGCCACTCTGGCTTTCTGAGAAGGCAAATTTGCGCAAAATATCCTAACCAGTCTGGAATCCATAAGGAGCCATGTCAAATGGCCGCTTCGCCCGAAAGGTCCGCACAGCGGGCTCTATAGCCGATCAAATGGTTGGCTGGTAGTGGTGATTTTTTAAGTGGTTGCGTAGAAGCGCTCATTCTAAATGTTGACAGTACCTGGTGCGGATGTCTTCGACTACCGATAACATGGAGCGGACAAGATCTTCATGACAGGGCCGAACCGATGTTATCGGTACTTCGACACCCTTGTACTCGGGTATTTGTGAACGGGCCATAAGATGCGCCAGATTGTACTGGATACCGAAACCACGGGCTTGGAGCCGGCGGAAGGGCACCGCATTATCGAAATCGGCTGTGTCGAGCTCGTCGACCGCCGCCTGACCCGCAATAATTTTCATCAGTACCTACGGCCGGATCGAGAAATCGAGCCGGGGGCCGTGCAGGTTCACGGCATCACGGACGAGTTCCTGTGCGACAAGCCGCGCTTTGCCGACATCGCGGAGGATTTCATCGGTTATGTTCGGGGTACCGAGCTCATTATCCACAATGCGCCCTTCGATGTCGGCTTTCTGAACCACGAGCTGGGGCTGTGGCGGGAGGACGCGGAGCCCATCGACAAGCTGTGTCGAATCACGGACACGCTGGTCATGGCCAAGTCCTTACACCCTGGGCAGCGCAACAGTCTCGACGCCCTGTGTAAACGCTACGAGGTGGACAACTCGCAGCGAGACCTGCATGGCGCTCTGCTGGACGCGGAGATCCTGGCCGACCTTTACCTCACCATGTCGGGAGGAGGACAAGTCAGCCTGGCCCTCGGTGCCCAGGATAGGTCGGAGACGGGTGGGGTACGGGCAGGGCCACACCGGCTTACGGCGCAACGACCGCCCCTGGCGGTGGTGCGGGCGGATGTGGAGGAGCTGGCGGCCCACCAAGCCCGGCTCGCCGCGATCGACGAGGCGAGCGGCGGGGAATGCCTGTGGCTCAAGACCTGGACGGATTGAGGCCAGTGCCTCTTTCACATGATTTTGTGGTAGGGACGCCCTCCGTGCCGTTCCGAACGGCCTGCGGAACGGCACGGAGGGCGTCCCTACCACAAAATCATGTGAAACGGCGTATTAGGGGCTGTCGGCAAATCCTCGTGCCAGCCGCTGATAGGACAAGATCAACAGGATTATTTTTCTTAAATAACAATGTTAACATCCTGTTAATCCTGGAAATATGGATTACTTCGCGCGCTGCTGACGGTCGCTCGCCGCGGCGCGGGTAAGGACGGCCTCCATGCCCTCCGGGTCGCGTAGCTCGATGTGTTTACGATCAACCTTCAACAGACCGTCGTCCTGGAACCTGGTGAACAATCTGCTGACGGTTTCCACCGCCAGACCCAGATAGTTGCCGATCTCGTAGCGCGACATACTCAGATAAAAATCGGTGGGACTCAGGCCACGTTTGCGCAGACGCCTCGATATGCTCAAGATAAATGTGGCGAGGCGCTCTTCGGCGCTCTTCTTGCCGAGCAAGAGCAGCATCTCCGTATCATGGCCGATTTCCTTGCTGAGCAACCGATACAGCTGGTGTTGCAGGGAGGGAATCGTGCTGCTCAGTGTCTCCAGGCGGGAGAAGGGGACCTCGCAGATCGCGGAGGTCTCCAGGACCTTTGCCGAGCAGACATGCACCTTCTTCTCGATGGCATCCAGGCCGATGAGCTCGCCGGGGAGGTGAAACCCGAGTACGTGTTCACCGCCCTCGGGACTCGGCGCATAGGTCTTGACCGATCCCGTCTTGACGACATACAGAGCGTGAAAACGCTCGCCGTTGCGAAAGACATAATCGCCTCGGTGCAACGGGCGGGCGCGTTTGACAATACCGTCCAGCCGTTCGACGTCGTCCAACGTCAGGCCCATCGGCAGGCAAAGCGTAGCGAGGCTACAATTCTTGCAGGCTACCCGCAACGCCTCGAACGAAATCACTTTGGATGTAGTCAATCGCCGGATCCCCACTCAAACCTGCCGCTATTTTGCAGATTCATTTGACCTGGATCAAGCGACCTTGTTCCGTCGGCTGCCGATAGGACGAAGGGTACTAGTGTCCACCGACGGCTCATCCGGCCTTGTGCAAGGTTGTGGTTAAGGACATAAGATGAGGGTTGTTGTTCGACTTCGGTACCTAAGGGCCTCCAACTACGGACGCCTGGTCTTTTCAAAAAATCCGTGTGAATCTGCGTAATCTGCCGATTGAAAAGGGTTTGGCTCTTTATGGATTCCAAACTGGTTAGGATATTTTGCGCAAATTTGCCTTCTCAGAAAGCCAGAGTGGCATCGTATAACTTGCTGTTATTTTTGATAAAAGACTGCCTGTTCTGTCATCGGTCAGAGTGCTACGGACCGCCGCCCCCTTCGATCAGTCTGGAATCCATAAAGAGCCAAGGGTTTTTGCCGGATTAGACGCCACTTCAGGGTAGGTCGTTTGACGGAAATCGCCTTGGCACTGGATATTCAGAATGCATCCGCAACGCCGGATCTCCCCGGATACGAGCAGTTCCATCGTTGGGCGGCGGCGGTCCTGACCGGACGGCGCGCCAGCGCGCAGCTGAGCATCCGGGTGGTGGATGAGCCCGAGGGGGCCGAGCTCAATCGGCGCTTCCGCGGCAAGCCTGGGGCGACAAATGTGCTGTCCTTCCCCTACGAGCCCTTACCGGGGGTGGTGGACTGTAATCTGCTCGGGGACCTGGTGATCTGTGCCCCGCTGGTGGTCTGTGAGGCCCAGGCGCAAGGCATACCGATCGAAGCCCATTGGGCCCACCTGGTGGTGCACGGGGTGCTGCACCTGCTCGGTTATGACCATGCGGATGCCACCGAGGCGATGGAGATGGAGAGACTGGAAAGGGATCTTCTGTTAGGGTTAGGATTCCCCGCACCCTATGAGGAGCAGTAGGACTTTATGACGAGCGTTCGGACAAGACTCGGAGCCCAGGTCAGGGTATGGCTGAAGAAGCTCGGTCGGCTGATCGGCAGCGAGCCCCAGGACAAAAAGCAGCTCGTCGAATTATTGCAGGACGCCGGAAGCCGGGCCCTGTTCGACGCCGAAGCGCTGAGCATGATGGAAGGCGTGTTGCAGGTCGCCGACCTGCGCGTGCGTGACATCATGATCCCCCGGGCGGACGTGGTCTGTGTGCGCCGTGACGACCCCCTCGAGGAGATCCTCAAGATCGCGGTCGAATCCGCCCACTCCCGGTTCCCCGTTATCGGCGACGACAAGGGGGAAGTCGTGGGCATGTTGCTCGCCAAGGATATGCTGCCGTTATGCGTAAAGGGCAAGGAGGGGCGCGTTTTCAATATCCGCGATCTGCTGCGCTCGGCGGTATTCGTACCCGAGAGCAAGCGCCTCAATGTGCTGCTCAAAGAATTTCGTACCAGCCGCAACCACATGGCCATTGTGGTGGACGAGTACGGCAATGCGGCCGGGGTGGTGACCATCGAGGATGTGCTTGAACAGATCGTCGGCGAGATTGAGGACGAACACGATTTCGACGAGGGTCCGCCGATCTTCAAACGCAGCGCACGCGAATATACGGCAAAGGCCCGCACCACCATTGAGGAATTCAACGACTACTTCGGCAGCGACCTTCCCGACGAGGCCTTCGATACCATGGGCGGGCTGGTCGTGAATGCGTTCGGCCGTTTACCGAAACGCGGCGAACGGGTCCAGGTTTCCCGATTTCGCTTCACCGTGATGCGGGCGGACAGCCGCCGGATCCACCTACTCGGTGTTCAGCCGCTGAAGAGTGAGGATTCCCAAGTCGAGAAGCAGGCCGATTTGCCTATTTGATGCCCTGGGCCAGATGCGTTTTGAACCGCGGAGGGAGTGCCCCTAATTGGTAACGCCCCCCTTTTGTCGGGTTACCTGTGTGCCTTGCCCAGTGCATCGAGGTATAGGGATTGGCTACGGCAGGTGACGCATGGTTGAAGAATATGGGATTTGATACGGAGCCGACCGGCTACGAGAAGACTATCCTGTCAGATCTCCAGGGTGCGTGGCAGTGCTTGCGCGGGGAAGTGGCTGAGAATCCGGGTTTCAACGGTTGTATGGGTGAGACACCCGAAGCACTTTCAAATGGTCAAATCTGACCATTCATAAAGGTTTATGCGCCTTCGGTCTCGAACGGGGAAGCCTTGATCTTGGAACAACGCTATGATTATCCATATGACGGCAGAGAGACGGATCGGTGTTTACGGTGGGGAGCAGCTTGCTCGCTACGGCTTCGGCGACGGGCACCCCTTCGGCCCGGACCGCCACGACGCCTTCTGGGACGCCCTCGCGGAGTCGGGCCTGAAGGCGAAAATTCGGAGTCTGCCGCCGGTCCGGGCGCGGGGCGAGGACGTCCTGCGCTTTCACACCGGTTCTTACCTGGAACAGGTGCGGAAGCAGTCCATAACGGGCCAGGGTTATCTGGACTATGGCGATACGCCGGCCGTGGTGGGTATCTACGAGTCGGCCCTGTTCGTCGTCGGGAGTACCCTGGATGCGGTGGCGCGGATCCTGGCCGGGGATCTGACCCGCGCCATGGTGCCCATCGCCGGGCTCCACCACGCGCGGCGCGATGGGGCGGCCGGCTTCTGTGTCTTCAACGATTGCGGCATCGCCATCGAGACCCTGCGGCAAGTGCATGGTATTCCACGTATCGCCTATGCGGACATCGATGCCCACCACGGCGATGGAGTCTTCTACGCCTTTGACGATGACCCCGAGCTCGCCGTGGTCGACTTCCACGAGGATGGGCATTACCTGTATCCGGGCACTGGCCATGTCGACGAGACCGGAACCGGCCCGGCCCGCGGTACCAAGTTGAATGTGCCCCTGCCCCCGTTCACCGAGGATGAGCAATTCCTGAGCCTGTGGTCCAAGGCCGAGCGCTTCATCGAAAACTATAGGCCCCAGTTCATTCTGCTGCAGTGCGGGGCGGATGCCCTGGCCGGCGATCCTATCACCCATCTGCATCTGAGTACGGCGGTGCACCGGCAGGTAACCGCCTCCCTGTGCCGGATCGCCGACGAGATTTGTGAGGGTCGTCTCCTCGCCATGGGCGGTGGCGGTTATGAGCGTGACCACACGGCGCGGGCTTGGACTGAGGTGGTGGCCGCCATGGTCGAAACCACCGAGTAGGGAATCAAACCATGAGGTCACTCCAAGCCAAATTTCATATCGGGCCGGTGATTCGCCACCGGTTGTTCAATTACCGGGGTGTGGTCGTGGACGTGGACCCGATGTTTCTGGGCAGCGCTGATTTGCGTTGATTTGCGGCTGACTTCTCCATCGAGATCCTGCCCGCTCGATGTTATCCATCATTGAGAGCATCCGTACCAGGTGACCATGGGCGTCCAACCGAGTCGTCATCCGACCCGCTACTGGCATCGGCTGGAAGACGGTCGCATCCAGTGCGATGTCTGCCCGCGGACCTGTAGGCTCAAGGCCGGGCAGCAGGGGTTGTGCTTCGTGCGCACCTGTGCGGATGATCGGATTTTACTCACCAGCTACGGGCGTTCGAGCGGTTTCTGCGTGGATCCGATCGAGAAGAAGCCGCTCAACCACTTTCTGCCCGGCACTCCGGTATTGTCCTTCGGGACGGCCGGTTGCAACCTCGCCTGTAAATTCTGCCAGAACTGGGATATGAGTAAATCCCGGCAGGTCGATACCCTGGCCGCTGGTGCCACGCCTGCGGCCATCGCCCGCAAGGCCGAGGCGCTGGGGTGCCGCGGCGTCGCCTATACCTACAACGACCCGGTCATCTTTCTCGAATATGCACGGGATACGGCCCTGGCCTGCCGGGAGCGGGGCATCCTCAATCTGGCGGTGACCGCAGGCTACGTCAGCCCCGGAGCGCGGGAGGACCTCTTCTCCGCCATGGATGCGGCCAACGTGGATCTGAAGGCCTTTACCGATGACTTCTACCGGCGCCTCTGCGGTGGCCGGCTGGCGCCGGTATTGGAGACCCTGGAATACCTCAAGCAGGAGACCCGGGTCTGGCTTGAGCTCACTACCCTGCTGATTCCGGGCCACAATGATTCCGAGGCCGAATTGGAGCCTATGTGCGCCTGGGTCCGGGAGCACCTGGGGCCTGAAACCCCCATGCACTTCACCGCCTTTCATCCCGACTGGAAACTGTGGGACCTGCCGCCGACGCCGCCCGAAACCCTGACCCGGGCGCGGGCGATCGCCCGCCGCACCGGGATACGCTACGCCTATACCGGCAATGTCCGGGACGCCGTAGGGGGAAGTACCTGGTGCCACAGGTGCGGGACGCTGCTTATCAAACGCGATTGGTACCGGCTCGGGACCTGGGGACTGACGCCGGAAGGCAAATGCATGGCCTGCGGTACCGCCTGCGCCGGTCGCTTTGAATCCAAGCCCGTTAGCTGGGGCACCAGGCGTGTGCCAGTAAGCATGCCGGTATGATCCGAAGCCTCGGATGCCGCCCCGAGGCGTTCGGCCAGGCGCCGGTCGGGGCTACTGTCCCCTCGTCGGCGGGGGAGCCTCGAATGCCGAACGGGCAGGTCGCAAGGATTGGCTCCTGCCCCGGAATCGGATGGGACGGTAGTGATTTCAGTTTGCGAGAAATCGGAAAGGCTCTTTATGGATTCCAGACTGACCGAAGGGGACGGCGGTCCGTAGCACTCTGACCGATGACAGAACAGGCAGTCTTTTCTCAACAACAACAGTAAATTATACGACGCCCCTCTGGCTTGCTGAGAAGGCGAATTTGCGCAAAATATCCTACCAGTCTGGAATCCATAAAGAGCCTTTTTGAAAATGGTGTTCGCGTATGAGCGAATCCTTGATGGCGACCTATAATCGACTTTCGGTCACCTTCGCCCGTGGCGAGGGTGTCTGGCTTTGGGATGTCGCCGGCAAACGCTATCTCGACGCCTTGTCGGGCATCGCCGTATGCGGTCTGGGACATGCCCACCCCGCCGTACACCAGGCCCTGTGCGAGCAGGCCAAGGACCTCGTCCACACCTCGAACCTGTATCGGATCGGCAGGCAGGAGACCTTGGGGGAGACGCTGACCGCGCTCTCAGGCATGGACAAGGTGTTCTTCTGCAACTCGGGCGCGGAAGCCAACGAAGCGGCCATCAAGATCGCCCGCCTCCACGCCCATAACCGAGGCATCGAGCACCCCGCCATCCTGGTGATGGAGGCGAGCTTCCACGGCCGTACCCTGGCGACCCTGAGCGCCACCGGAAACCGTAAGGTACAGGCGGGTTTCGAGCCCCTGGTACAGGGGTTCGTCCGGGTCCCTTACGATGCCCCGGAGGCGGTGGAGGCCGCAGCTGTCAATCGTCCCGATATCGTCGCCGTCCTGGTAGAGCCGATCCAGGGCGAGGGCGGAATCAACATCCCCGCCAGGGACTATCTCGACCGATTGCGGGAGCTGTGCGACCGCCACGGCTGGTTGCTCATGCTGGACGAGGTGCAGACCGGCATGGGGCGCACCGGGCACTTCTTCTCTTTTCAGGCCAACGCCGTCCAACCCGATGTGGTCACCCTTGCCAAGGGGCTCGGCAATGGCTTCCCGGTGGGCGCCTGCCTGGCCCGAGGCGCGGCGGCGCGGGTCTTGGAACCGGGCACTCATGCAACCACTTTCGGCGGAAGCCCGTTGGCTTGTCGGGTCGCCCAAACCGTAATCGAGGTCATTCAGCATGACCGATTGACGGATCGTGCCTCCCGCATGGGTGACTATTTACGCGTCGGTTTCGATCGCACGCTAGGCGGCGTCGCGGGCGTACTTGATATCCGCGGTCGCGGGCTCATGATCGGTATAGCGCTCGACCGGCCCTGCGGCGACCTGGTCCCCCAGGCCCTCGCAGCGGGATTGCTCATCAATGTGACCGCCGGGCGTGTCGTGCGTCTGCTGCCGCCGCTGATCCTCGAGCAAAGCGAGGCGGATCTGTTGCTGCGGGAGCTCTCGTCGTTGATCCGGCGCTTTTTACAGTCGCCGGTGGATTCGAATGCCACGGCAGGTTGACGCCTATGGATGCGATCGGCAGACCGTTACGACACTTCCTTACCCTGCCGGATCTCTCCTTGGATGAGGCCCGGGTCCTGCTGCAGCGGGCCGCCGAGCTCAAGTGTCTGGTCCGCAAGGGTGAGCGTTTCGAGCCCTTGAAGAACCGGACCCTGGGCATGATCTTCGAGAAGTCATCGACCAGAACCCGCGTCTCCTTCGAGGTCGGCATGACCCAACTCGGTGGTCACGCCCTGTTTTTATCGTCGCAGGACACGCAGCTGGGCCGTGGTGAGCCGATCGAGGACAGCGCGCGCGTGCTGTCCCGCATGGTCGATGCGGTGATGATCCGCACCTTCGAGCAACGCACGCTGGAGCGCTTTGCAGAATATTCCCGGGTGCCTGTAATCAACGGCCTCACCGACCGTTTCCACCCCTGCCAACTGTTGGCGGACATGCTAACCTACCAGGAGCAGCGGGGGAGCATCCGCAGGCGGACGGTGGCCTGGATCGGCGACGGCAACAATATGTGCCACTCCTACATAAACGCGGCCCGACTGTTCGATTTCGAGTTGCGCATCGCCTGCCCGGAGGGGTTCCATCCGGATCCCGAGATCCTCGCGGGTACCGGAAACCACTGTACCCTTATGCAGAGCGCAGAGCAGGCAGCGAAAAACGCGGATCTCGTGGTCACCGACGTGTGGGCCAGCATGGGGAAAGAGCAGGAACAGAAACAGCGTCGGCGGGCCTTCGCCCGCTTCAAGGTGGACGAGGCCCTGATGGAGAATGCCGCCCGTGACGCCTTATTCATGCATTGCCTTCCCGCCCATCGCGGTGAGGAGGTAGCGGCCGCGGTCATCGATGGTCCCCGGTCGGTGGTGTGGGACGAGGCGGAGAATCGGCTACACGCCCAGAAGGCCTTGCTGGAGTTCCTGCTTGCGACCTGACTTTTCCACGTGAATCCACATAAAGGCGCGCCGCGATTATTATCCGTTACCAGAGGTCCTTCATGACACGTTTTCTTCTCCTATTGCTCTGCCTGTGCGGCCTTGGTCAGGCCCTGGCCGAGACCCGCTATATAACCGACATAGCCCAGATCGAATTACGAAAGGGCGAGAGCACTAGGTACAAGATCCTCCGCTACCTGACGAGTGGTGAAGCGGTGGAGGAATTGAGCACGAACAGAAAGACCGGTTACTCGCGGATCTGGACCAAAGACGGAACCTCCGGTTACGTATTGACCCGCCAGCTGCAAGACGAACCGGGAGCACGTGACCGACTGGCCGCGATGGAGGTCCACCTGGCGGAACTCCAGCAGGCGCCGGACCAACTGGCCATGAAGCTCTCTCAGCTGCGATCGGCACATGAAAGGCTCACAGCCGATCATGAAGACCTGGAGCAGGAAAAGGAGCAACTGGAGGAAGAGCTCGCCGCTATCCGATACGCCTCCACCAACCTGGTGGCCATCACCCAGGAACGCTCGGATCTGCGCAAGCGGGTGGCGGATCTGACAGGACAGGTCGCCGATTTACAGCAAAAGAACCGGGACCTGAAAAACGAAACGAATCAGCGCTGGTTTCTGATCGGTGCCGGTGTGGTTACCGGCGCGATCCTCATCGGTCTTGTCTTGCCCCACTTACGCTTCCGCCGCCGCAAGAGCGCTTGGGGGACACTCTGACCCAATGCCGTTGAGTTAGCGGTTAGCCGCTAGTCGGATCCCAACATTTCCAGCGAAATTAGAACTCATCTTTGCCGTTCAGAAAGTCGGCGATCAGCTCTGTGGGAAATCCCCGATATTCCAGGAATCGGGCCCGCTGCGCACGCGCCTTGGCATCAAAGGTACGCGCGGGGCCGAACCGCCTGTCATGGGCCTTGGACAGCGCAGCCGACCAGTCCCGCGTCGCTTGTTCCAGAGCTGATTCGATCAGCTCATCGGCGAGGCCCTTGTGGCGCAGCTCTTGGCGGATCCGCACGGGTCCGAACCCCTTGCGTATCCGCTCATCGACATAGACTTCGGCCATCCGCCGATCGCTCACCAAACCACGGTCGGCCAGGTCCTCGATGAGCCGCTCCACCTCCGCCTCGGCATAACCGCATGCGCACAGTTTGCGCCGGAGCTCCCCGCGGCTGTATTCGCGTGACGCCAGCAGCTTGAGTGCAGCGCGTCCGATGTCCGGTTCCAGGATCAGGCCTCCCGGGGTTGCGGATCGGTCGGCTGCGGGTCGGTCACTTCGGCATCGCCGGCTTGGGGCAACAGCAGGGCACGGATCTTGGTTTCGATCTCCCGTGACAGCTCGGTATTCTCCTTGAGAAAACCGCGCACATTGTCCTTGCCCTGCCCGATCCGGTTGCCGCTGTAACTGTACCAAGCCCCGGACTTTTCCATAACGCCCTGCTGCACACCAAGATCGATAATCTCGCCTTCACGGGAGATCCCCTCGCCATAGAGGATATCGAAACTGACCTGTTTGAAAGGTGGTGCCACCTTGTTCTTGACCACCTTGACCTTGGTCTCGTTACCGATGACCTCCTCGCCCTTCTTGATGGCACCGGTGCGCCGGATATCAAGCCGGACCGAGGCGTAGAACTTGAGCGCATTGCCGCCGGTGGTGGTCTCCGGATTGCCGAACATGACCCCGATCTTCATCCGGATCTGGTTGATGAAGATGACCGCGCAATTGGAACGCTTGATGTTCGCCGTGAGCTTGCGCAGGGCCTGGGACATGAGCCGGGCCTGTAAACCCACGTGGGAGTCGCCCATCTCGCCCTCGATCTCCGCCTTGGGGGTCAGGGCCGCGACCGAATCCACTACTACCACGTCCACCGCCCCCGAGCGCACCAGCATATCGGTGATCTCCAGCGCCTGCTCGCCGGTGTCCGGCTGTGAGACCAGGAGTTCGTCCATGTCCACCCCCAGGCGTTCCGCATAGCCCGGATCAAGGGCATGCTCGGCATCCACGAAGGCTGCGGTCCCGCCCAGCTTCTGGGCCCCGGCGACCATATGGAGCGTCAGGGTCGTCTTGCCGGAGGATTCCGGGCCGTACACCTCGATCACCCGGCCCTTGGGCACACCGCCGATCCCTAAAGCCACGTCCAGCCCCAGAGAGCCGGTAGAGATGGCCTCCAGGTTGCGCACGGCCCCCACGTCGCCCATGCGCATGACCGACCCCTTGCCGAACTGCTTTTCGATCTGGCTCAACGCGGCCGTCAACGCCCGCTTGCGATTGTCGTCCATCTGATCTCCGGGCCCGCTCCCTCTGGCGAGGGACGGGATGCGCCTGCGGCGCCTATTAATTGATTGATGCGTGTGTATTGGTATGGACACGAATTATTGGTTCGTGGGGCGATCAATTGCCACGACCTGACCGCGATCTCGCCCACGATACCGGAGCGGAATGGCAACGCGTGTGAAAACCTTGCAATCGCCCCCCGGATAAACATCGACAAACCCTAAAGCTCCCGCGCCCGCTCGGTACGTTCGAACACCTCGATCTGATCGCCGACCTGGACGTCGTTGTAATTCTTCACCCCGACACCACACTCAGTACCTGCCTTGACCTCGGACACATCCTCCTTGAAACGACGCAAGGACTCCAATGCACCCTCGTAAACGACCACGTTGTCCCGCAACACACGGATGGGATTGTTGCGCTTGATCAGGCCCTCGATGACCATGCAGCCGGCAATGGCGCCGAACTTCGAGGAGCGGAAGACATCCCGCACTGCGGCCAGTCCGATGATCTCCTCTGTCAACTCGGGGCTCAAGAGCCCTGACAAGGCCTTTTTCACATCATCGATCAGCTCGTAGATGACGCTGTAATAACGCAGATCCAGGCCCTTTTCCTCCACGATCCGACGGGCGGCGGCATCGGCCCGGACATTGAATCCGAGCAGAATGGCATTGGAAGTCACGGCCAAGTTGGCATCGGACTCGGTCAGCCCCCCTACCCCCGAGGCCACGATGGCGACCTTGACCTCGTCGGTCGAGAGCTTCAGCAAGCTGTCCCGCAACGCCTCCAGGCTGCCCTGCACATCCGCCTTGATGACGACGTTGACCATCCGGGCCTCTCCTTCCTTGAATTGGGAGAAAAGCCGATCCAGGCTCGCGCCGCGCTGCTCTTCGAGCTTCGACCGGCGCCCCCGCTCCCGCCGCAGCCCCGCTACCTCACGGGCCCGCTTCTCGTCGGTGACCGCCACCAGGTCATCGCCGGCACCGGGCGTGCCGGAAAGCCCCAGCACCTGCACCGGGATCGAGGGACCGGCGGATTCCACGCTCCGCCCCTGCTCGTCGAACATGGCCCGCACACGGCCGAACTCGGTACCGCCGACGACCAGATCGCCCTGGCGCAGGGTGCCGGCCCGGACCAGGACCGTAGCCACCGGCCCTTGCCCTCGGTCGAGCCGGGACTCGACGATCACGCCGCGGGCGGGGCCTGATTCCGGCGCCGTCAGCTCCAACACCTCCGCTTGCAACAGCAAGGCTTCGAGCAGCTCGTCGATGCCCTCGCCGCTCTTGGCGGAGACCTTTACCACTATGGTCTCCCCTCCCCACTCCTCGGGCACCACCTCCTGCTGGGTAAGCTCCTGCATCACTCGATCCGGGTTCGCCTCCGGCTTGTCGATCTTGTTGACCGCAACGACCAGGGGAACGTCGGCCGCGCGCGCATGTTGGATGGACTCGATCGTCTGTGGCATAACGCCGTCGTCCGCCGCCACAACCAGGACGACGATATCCGTGACCTGGGCCCCCCGGGCACGCATCGCCGAGAAGGCGGCATGGCCGGGAGTGTCCAGGAAGGAGAGCATGCCGCGGCCGGTCTCGACGTGATAGGCGCCGATGTGCTGGGTAATGCCGCCGGCCTCGCCGGCGGCGACACACGTCCGGCGAATATGGTCGAGCAGCGAAGTCTTGCCGTGATCGACGTGTCCCATGATCGTGACCACCGGCGGCCGCGCCGTCCGCTCCAGCTGCGCGGCCTGTTCCTCCACCTCCCGCATCATCGTATCTTCGACATCCCTGACCTCGGCCCTGACTGCCTTGTGGCCCATTTCCTCGACGATGATCGTGGCGGTGTCGTTGTCCAGCACCTGGTTGATCGTGACCGCCATGCCCTGCTTGAACAGGACCTTGACCACATCGCCGGACTTTACCGACATGCGGGCCGCAAGGTCGGCCACGGCGATCGCTTCGGGAATCTCCACCTCCCGTGTCACAGGAACGGTCGGCCGCTGGAAACCATGCTTGTCCTGAAGCTGTGGCTTGACGGTCTTCTTCCTGCGGCGCGGGCGTCGCTCCGGCGCTATGGGGATCTCCTGTTCGCCGACGGCCTCTTCGTACTCGACCTCCGGCGACAGCTCTCGGGTGCGCAGCGAATCCTTGCGCCCGGCCTTCTTGAGGGACTTTTCCTTTTCGGAAAGTTCGTTGCTCCGTTTCCCCGGCTTGCGTGCCTTGCCCTTCGCTTGCTTGGCCCCGCCGTCCTGGCCGGCGGGTTTCTCACGCGCCGCGGGGGATGCGGCCGCAAGCTCGGCCTCGTTTTTTTCCGCCACCTTGTGACGCACCTCGTCTTCGGCCTTGCGGCGGGCCACCTCCTCCTTGGCCTTACGCCCGAGTTCTTCCTGCTCCGCCAAGCGCCGCGCGTCTTCTTCCGCCCGACGTACCTGCAGCTCGGAGCGCCGATCCGTCGGAGTACGGACAGGCTCCAGTTCCTCGACCACAGGGGACCGATGCGCCTGCTCGTCGTCCAGCCGCTCCTGCGCCCCCGGCTCCGCCGTCGGCGTACCGCGCTTGACGTAGGTGCGCTTACGCCGCACCTCGACGCTGACCGTCTTGGCCCGGGGGGCGGTAGCGGCCCGAACACTACCAGCAGCGCGGCCGCTCACCGTCGGCTGCCGCAACTCACTGACCGATTTGCGCTTGAGGGTAACCCGGCTGGGTACCGTTCCGGCGTCGCCCTCGGCCCTGCCGTGACTGCGGCGGAGATAACCCAACAGTTGGACCTTCTCCTGCTCGGTCAGTCTGGCCTCGCCGTCGTCGGCCGAGATACCCGCCTCATGCAGCTGGGTCAGGAGACGCTCCACCGGAATTCCTACCGTGCCGGCCAGCTGGTTGACAGTTACTTCACTCATCCGCATACCCTCCGGCCCTATTCGTTCTCCGCCTCGGCAAACCAGGGTTCGCGCGCCTTCATGATCAACATGGCCGCCTGCTCCGCGTCGATACCCACCAGCTCCACGAGCTCGTCCAGCGACTGTTCGGCCAAGTCTTCCATGGTAACTACGCCGTTCCGGGCCAGATTGAGGGCCAACGCCCTATCCATCCCCTCCATCTGCAACAGATCCGGCGCCGGCTCCCGGGCCAAGCTTTCCTCGCTGGCAATGGCGCGGGTCAGCAGCACATCTTTGGCCCGATCCCGCAGCAGGGTGACGGTGTCCGCGTCGAACCTCCGGATGGCTATCAGCTCCGACATAGGCACATAGGCAACCTCATCGACGGTCGAGAAACCCTCCTCTACCAGTACGGTCGCCACATCTTCATCCACCCGGAGCTGCTCCATGAAGTCCTCCACCAGGCGTCCGGCCTCCTGCTCGCTCTTGACGGCCGCTTCCTCCTCGTTCATCACATTGAGCTCCCAGCCGGTCAGCTGGCTGGCAAGACGTACGTTCTGACCACCGCGGCCGATAGCCTGGGAGAGATTTTCTTCCTTTACCGCCACATCCATGCTGCGTGCTTCCTCATCGACGATGATCGAAACCACGTCCGCCGGGGACATGGCATTGATGATGAATTGCGCCGGATTATCGTTCCACAAGATAATGTCGACCCGCTCCCCGCTGAGCTCGTTGGATACCGCCTGTACCCGCGAACCGCGCATGCCTACGCAGGCCCCCACCGGATCGACGCGCGAGTCCAACGTGCGTACCGCGATCTTGGCCCGGGAGCCCGGATCCCGGGCCGCGGCCAGAATCTCGATCAGACCTTCACCGACCTCCGGGACCTCCAGCTCGAACAGCTCGGTCATCAGCTCCGGGGCCGTGCGGCTTGCGAAGAGCTGCGGCCCTTTGGACTCGGAACGGACCTCGAAGAGATAGGCGCGGAGCCGGTCACCGGGGCGCACCGACTCGCGGGGAATGACGTGCTCGCGGGGTATCAGGGTCTCCGCGTTGCCGCCCAGATCGAGCAGGATGGAGCCGCGGTCGGCCTTCTTGACGATTCCCGTAACCAGCTGTCCCTTGCGATCCTGATAGGCCTCGACCACCTTGGCGCGCTCGGCCTCCCGGACCTTCTGTACGATCACCTGCTTCGCCGTCTGTGCCGCGATGCGCCCGAAGAGCACCGACTCCATGGGTTCCTCGACAAAACCACCGACCTCGATCGACGGATCCCGCTCCCGCGCCGCCGTCAGTGTAAGCTGGCGATCAGGTGCTTCCGGACCCTCCTCTCCGGGGTCCTCCACCACTTCCCACCGGCGGAAAGTAATATAGTCCCCGCTGTCACGATCAATAGCGACCCTGGCATCGATATCGCCGCCGGCCTTTCTGCGGGTAGCGGAGGCCAATGCCGCCTCCATGGCCTCGAAAATGACCTCTCTGGGCACGTCTTTCTCGTTCGAAACGGCCTCGATCACCAACAGGATTTCTTTGCTCATTCCACATTCCCGAATCAGAATTCAGGCACCAAGCGCGCGGATTCGATCATTGCCAGGGGAATCTCCCGCACCTCGCCGTCTACCCTGAGCAGCACCAGCTCTCGCTCCAGAGCGGCGATTCGGCCCTCGAAGTTGCGCCGACCATCGAGCTCGACCGTCGCCTTGATGCGTACCTTCCGGCCCTGAAAGCGTTCAAAATGCTCGGCCGTGAACAGCGGCCGGTCCAGGCCCGGGGAAGAGATCTCCAGATCATAGTGGCCGGCAATCGGGTCCTCGACGTCGAGCACCCCACTCAGCTGATGGCTGACCCGGCCGCAATCGTCCAACGTGATACCCTGTCTCCCGGTATCGTCGAGGTGGTCGATGTAAACGCGCAGCACCGCCCCCCGCTTGCCGCGTTGGAAATACTCGATCCCCACCAGCTCATAGCCCATCGGCTCCACGACCGATTTCACCAGACCCGTCACTTCGTTTTCCAACTGCCGCATCCACTTTCGCCACAAACAAAAAATGGGCACAAGGCCCACTTTAGCGAACGACTCCCGCCGCGCGGATCACGTGCCCACCCCGCCCAGCTGGAAGCCAAAAAAAGCCCCGATCACGGGGCCTTAGTGGCATTCAGGTTCCATGCTCCAACACTTCTCAAATTCCGCTGTTTCCTGATTCAGTTAAGTCTACCCGTTCGATCAATCCTGAGCAAGGCCAAGCATCGCCGGCCCAGGACAGGTGCGTATATACCCGTCGCACGTGAATATTTCGCCGCGATGCACGCCGCTCGCACCCGATAGCCGCGTTGCGACTCGTCGCAATAGGGCCTGGCATTCCTCCTCGTCGCGCCTTGCTCTCGGGCACGATCAGCACACCTCGCTTACCAAAATATTCACGTGCGACGGGTATAACTTTGCTCGGCTCTTTGGTGACCGGAACCCGGTCGGTGGGTACAGTCCACCCTACAGCCATGCCGGGGGTGACGGGTAAACTGTCTGGAATCCATAATCTGCGTCATTTCGGAGATAGGAAAATTGAGCATGGGATTTTTCAAGGTCCCCTAAAGTGCATAGGTTGCCCCCTGGACTGAAAGTCCTAAATCATTCCAGGATAATGTTTCCTGTATCCATATTGGATGGGTGACGGTGATGCTCCAAGTATTCTTGAACCATTTCGTCCGTTATATTCCCTGTTGTCCAGGCACCATACCCTATCGCCCAAAAATGCTTTCCCCAATATCGTTTTTTCAGCTCTGGGAATTCGCTTTGAAGAAGACGTGATGACCTTACTTTCGCATCACATACCTGAAGGATAAGTTCTCCCGGGTAACGATATTTAGTGACCCATACAATATGGACCAGCAAAATGCTAACCGTATGACTACCGCGTCTTTGACCACTCATTAGCTAATTGTAGCATACCTGTGTAGCAGCTAAAGCCTTGCACTAAAGGGCATAGTTTTGGACTAGCGTGCTGGGACAATAAACGGTCGCCCTGGCAGTGAGTCGGGACCGTCGGGCTATCGATCCGACGCTTTTAGAGTACGCCTGCAGAGCGGCGCAGTCCGGATCCGCGCGCTAAGCGACGCCATCGAGCGTTGCCCAAAACCTGAACAGGAACCTGAATCGTGCATGCCACACGCGCCGCGGCGACGGCGCTTTTCCCTGCCGGCAGTGCCGGTGCTCTAGTACCCCGTTTCACATGATTTTGTGGTAGGGAACCCCCTCCGTGGCGTTCCGAACGGCCTGCGGAACGGCACGGAGGCCGTCCCCTACAAATGCAAAATGGAGTGAAACGGCGTACTAGAGCGGCATGCGAGTTATCAAGCAACCTCGATCCAAAGCGGCGTCGGGTCCGTGCCGATCACCGGACAGGGGTTGCCAACCCCGCACCGGATATGACCCGAAGCACAGGGGTTTATAGACCGCCGCCGCACTCCAAAGGGGGGCCGACCGATAGTCGCCCTGGGACTGAGGCCGAGTAGACAACTTCTTGCTTTCCATGGGTCTACCATTCGGGAGCCCTGCCGGATCGGTCCGGTAACTGCATAGCAATCGTTTTTTGAGTTATGATCCTAAAGCTATGCAGGTCGCGTGCCCGGTCGCGACCCGATAACCGGCACCCGGCGCCTCGGGGGCAAGAACAGACTACCGGCCACCCTGCGGGGTGGTGACGGAGGAGACCAAAGATCATGGGAATGGGTGGCATCAGCATCTGGCAGCTATTGATCATATTGGTGATCGTACTGCTGCTCTTCGGCACCAAGCGCCTGAAGAGCATCGGTTCGGATCTGGGCAATGCGGTAAAGGGTTTTCGCGGTGCCATGGCGGAACCCGCGCGGGAGGATACCGAGCCCAAACAGCTCGGGGAGGAGGCCGCCAAGCGCGGCGCCGAGGGCGACAAGGTCGCCTCCGCCGCCACGGCGGACAAGGACCGGGAGAAGACGTGAAGCATCCGGTACGGCGGTCCCGAAATACCGCTGACCTCTATTTGATTCCCCCCGCAGGGAATGCCTTCCTTTGCCTGCCGAAATGAGGTCCGCACAGCGGACCCTACGCCAACCATTCGAGTGACTACAGGGTCCGCTGGGCGGACCTGCCAAAGGTCAAGATGTTCGACATCGGATTCTGGGAACTGGCCCTCATCGGCGTGATCCTGCTGCTGGTGGTAGGACCCGAACGCCTGCCCAAGGTCGCGCGCACCGCGGGGTTGTGGGTCGGGCGCGGTCGCCGCATGTTGAGCGCGATGAAAGAAGAGATCGACCGGGAAATCAAGGCCCAGGAACTCCAGGAGATCCTGGACAAGCAGGCCCGGAGCAATCCGCTGGAGACCATCCTGGACGACGCCGGGGACAAACCAGCCGCCAAGGCAGCCTCAACCGATCCGACCCCGGCCCGTACCGGACCCGGTGACAAATCCGAATCCGGTTAGTCATGACCAGTGCGCCACGGGCAAGAAAAAAGAAGCATCTCAAATATATCGAAATTGGGGACATGACCCAATATGGTCTAATTACCAAATGGATATGCGACACTTATGACCAACTTCCCTTGGCAATCAATAACAGTTCCAGAGGAACTGTTGTGCAAGTGCCTGAAGAGTTTGACGAAGCCATATGCACATTGGGCTTCTTGGTGATTGAGCCCAACGATAAAGAGACATCCTATTTCCTATGGTATGCTCTTAGAAGCGAATATTGCAGCGATCAGATCTATTATCTTGCCCAGACAGCCAGCCAACCCGAATTGAAGATGGAATCCTGGAATAAGAAATTTATCACTCCAATGCCCATTGGAACTACGCGCGAAAAGTCAATTAAAGATGCTAAAAAGTTCTTTGAGCGTGTTGATGCCCTTTTGGAGGCAGATCGCTTTAAGTTTAAATAGCCTTGCTTGTCCTCGCGTGCGCATGATGTAGGAAGTCAGCTGCAAAACAACCTCGTGATGTCATTCAGCCCGCCCCTTCAATGATCCCCCTTTGGGAGCGGTCGCCAGTCCCCACAGATGATTTCACCACGGGGCCAGCAAGCACCTAGTAAAAGGACACCCACTTTGTTTCAACTAGCGACGACAAACAAAATGGGTGTCTTCTTCGTAGGGCTCTCTTCGTACGATCTGCCCACCACAACAATCCGGAATCCCAAACTCTGGCCCAAACCCGCGACCTGCTGCTGCCCAAGCTGATGTCCGGCGAAATCCGCCAGCGCGAGGCTGGAAAGATTATGGAGGCCGTAGCATGAGCGAGGAGGCGAAAGGCGGGGTCGTTCTCTATCGGACCGAGGATGGGCGCGCCGCGATCCATCTCCGCGCCGTCGACGGCACGGTTTGGCTGCCGCAGGCTGAGATTGCCGCCCTGTTCGACACATCCTTGCAGAATGTCAGCCTTCATCTAAAAAACATATTCAAAGACAACGAGCTGGAAGAGGGGTCAGTTCTCAAGGAATCCTTGATAACTGCCGCCGACGGCAAGGCATACCGGACCAAACTTTTACAATCTCGATGCCATCCTCGCGGTCGGCTATCGGGTGCGCGGTCCGCGCGGTGCGCAGTTCCGGCGCTGGGCGTCGACCGTGCTGCACGAGTACCTGGTCAAGGGTTTCTCGTTGAACGACGAGCGCCTCAGTGTTAGGTCCCGTGTAATTATATACCGAAGAGGAGCAATCCTCTATTGCAAGCGAGAGAGGTCTTACGCCTGCTGGCCGAGGAGGGATTACAGTCTCAGCCCGAGTCGGTGAGCGACCGGGCACTGGCCGAGGCTTACCACCTCAACCGTCACACGGTTGCGAAATGGCGCCAACGCAAGGGGGTGGAAGATGCCTCGCACCGCCCCCATCGGGTTCCACGCCACGGCCCAGGAAAGCGGTGGTGGCAGCGTTGCGTGAGACCCTCCTGCTGCCCCTGGATGACTTGCTGGCGGTGACCCGCGAGTTCATCCACCCCGAGGTCTCGCGCTCTGGCCTGGACCGCGGTCTGCGCCGCCACG
>Ga0209453_1000022_pt1 | contig 20375 bp, 30 predicted proteins | sample WorMetulBAHAMAS1_FD_187397 | JGI IMG/M metagenome (GOLD analysis project Ga0209453, IMG submission 187397) | Marine gutless worms symbiont microbial communities from Max Planck institute for Marine Microbiology, Germany - Olavius ullae BAHAMAS.1... | ecosystem: Host-associated > Annelida >...
CCTGGGCCGTGGCGTGGAGCCCGCTGGGGGCGGTGCGAGGCATCTTCCACCCCCTTGCGTTGGCGCCATTTCGCAACCGTGTGACGGTTGAGGTGGTAAGCCTCGGCCAGTTCCCGGTCGCTCACCGGCTCGGGCTGAGACTGTAATTCCAGGCGGATAGCCGGTGGGGTACGGGCGTTCTTGCGCAACTGGATGTTCATGGTGGGTGATTGCTATACTCAAAGCGTGATGATGTCGGACTTGTCAATCGCCGTCGCCCCGCGGCTCGGCTTCCTTACCGCTCCCCTCTATTCCCCCCTCGGCCAGCAGTCGAGCGTCTCGATCGCCGTCTCGATGATTGCTTGGTGCCGGTCGTAATCGAGTACATCGAGCGCCTGTACCCGGACTCGCGATGCGCCACGGATTCTCAGGTCGTCGGCAATCATCGGGAACCTGTCCGCATTGCGTGCGACGAGGAACAGGGCGTCTCCCGCCGCGGAAAAGCGCCTTGCGGTCGCCTGGGCGATGGCGGATGTGGCCCCGATAACGAGTGTCTTTCTCATGACTGCACCGTCACGCGCCGCCAGAAACCGGATGATATGCGTGGGTCCAGGTAGGCCTCCATGGTCTTCCAATGGGGGTAAGCCGTTTGGAAATCCTGCGGCCGCATCCGGGCGTCCTTGGCAGGATTCAGGCGTCCGCCGACCGCTCCGGTGACCGTGTCCAACTGGTCCAGCAGGCGCAGGGTCTTTGCGCCGTTATTGGGAAAAGTCCAGGGCCAGGGTTGCGCCCGGCAGGGGGAACGACAAAAGCCCCGGTGACGGCTGGTCGCCGAGCAGCTTGAGCACGGCGAGAAAGGAGCCGACACCGGCCTTGGTGATGCGCTCGAGGATTTCCCGGATTGCGTCTTCCATCCGGTCGGTGGGCACGGCACATTGATATTGCAGGAATCCTTTGGAGCCGTAGATTCGGTTCCAGTCCCGGATTGTGTCCAGGGGGTAGAAGAAGGGTTCGTAATGCACCGTATCCCTCATACGGTCCGACGATTGCCGATGGTAGTACAGGCGATTGAACGGCTTGAGTGTGTCAGGCCGTTGATCAGGCTGAACGGGGGATCGAGCGGGACTCTCAGCCGCCGGGTCGGTGGTCGCGGGGGTTTTTCCCGGTAATGGACTCGGCGTGGTTTCCGCGGATGAACAGGCCGCGACCGAGCCGGGTCCCGGTTGCCGAACAGTCGATCCAGGCCAGGGTGTATTCGTCGTCTTGGTTGGACTCCCGCGCCAGCGCGAAGAATTCACCGAGGTTGCCGTAGCGAATAATCTCTCGCTCCAGGTAAGGATTGCGGATGTCCTTCAATTGGATCTCGGCCCAGGTAATGACCCCTGTCAGCCCCAGTCCGGCAATGGTCGCCTTGTAGAAGGCCGGGTTGGCGTCCGGCGCGCAAATGAGCCGCTCGCCGTCCGAGCGCAGGAGCTCGAAGCGGCGGACATGGCAACCGAAGGTCCCGGCCCGGTGGTGGTTCTTGCCGTGGACATCGTTTGCGATCCGCCAGCCACAGCAGAATCGCGCCGATTCCCACCAGCCATTGGCTGTACCGATCCAGGGTCACGAACACTACGGGGTCCTCGTCCAGCTCGCCACGACGCGCCAACCAAACCCGGGTCAGCATGTACAACAGCAGCGGACAGAGTAGCCAGATAACCTCCGGGTGCGTATAGAGATCCCGCACCGCTCCGCTGTTTATATAGAGCGCAAGCACCAGCACAGCACTGTAGGCACTGGCGCTGCCGAACTGGGATAGGGTTTCGCTATCGGTGGTCCGGTAACCCCGTCCGAACGCAACGGTTTCCTGCTGTTGCTGCATCGTCGAGAGCTCGGTGAAGCGTTTGACCAATGCCAAACTCAAAAACAGGAACATGGAGAAGGCCAATAACCAGAACGAGAGCATGACCGACACCGCGGCGGCAGCGGCGATGATGCGCATGACGTAGAGCCCGGCCAGCACCATCACATCCGCCAGGGCGATACCCTTGAGCCACAGTGAATAGGCCAGGGTGATGAGATAGTAAACCGCCAGCATGCCCATGAACTCGAGGGGCAGGAAAAGCGCAAGGCCGAATGCGCCAATCAGCAGTCCGGGGATCAGCACGTCCCCATGGCCGATCGGGATGGCGCCCCCGCGGCCAAGGGGCGATATCACTTTGTCGGGTGCCGCCGATCATTCGGTAGATCCAGCAGGCCATTCAGCAGGTAAAGGGCACCTTGAAAAATTCAAGGTGTCTTTGCAGAACAAGGAAGCACCGTTATGTCCGTGTGCGTAACTCCATGATAATCAAGGCATTCGAAAAGCGCGATTTATGAGCATCACCATGACAAAGTATTGAGCATGGGATTTTTCAAGGTCCCCTAAACGCTGGATGCACAGAACCCGAACACCAAGAAGGCCAGCAGCGCCTGCCCCACCAAGACCGGATCGCCGGACCGGTGGGCCAACAAGAGCGGGATGAAAACCAGGAGATTCTTCAGCCAGTGGTGTACCGCAGTGCTTTGAGATAGTGCCTGAGCGGATTACCGGTACGGTCGGTACGGTCTTCAAAGACCCGCGGGACCTTGCCCAGGTGCCCGGACCGCCGCTTTTACCCCCCCTCGGGATTGACCAGCAAGGCTTCACCGGCCCTTTCCCACACCGGGAGATCGACCATGGCATTGGCCGCATAGTCGAAGCCATCGTCACCGCAGCGCTCCCGAAAACGTTCGAGCTTACGCCCTGCGGACAGATTGACGGTAGCGTTACTGGCCACGATGTCGTGAAAAATACCCAGATGCAGCGCAATGGCCTCGGCATGTCTCTCATTGGCAGCGGTCCAGGATAAGCCGGCGTCCGTCGGCATGTTCTTGCTTCAGGTAGGCCAGAAAACCTTTCAGGAGCCACAAGGGAAGCAGAAATACGAACAGGGCATTGCGCTTCAGCAGCGCGAAGACGGATTCCACCAGGAGATCCGTGCGGATCAGGGTCCCATCCAGGTCTACGCCCAGCGGTCGTGATGCGGTGCCCTTCATGCTCGTAGCGTCTTTGCGCTCCATGTTTGTCACATCTACCCTCGGCATTCAGGGCCTGACGCCGGTCGGCCTTACCGTCGACTTCCGATGAAATCGGACGGCTTGCGGACCCCAGGCAAGTGCGTATAAATTTCTCGGGTAGTGGTAATTTTCAAATCTCACTTAAAACTTACCCACCACCATTTCTCGGCGCTTTATGAATCGGAGTACCTGCCCATCGCCGTTTCGGATGCGATGCCACACCTCTCCCGAGCCGGCGTTGCGGCCAGGGAAAAGCGCTGTTGCCGGAGCGTGTGGGAAACCTGGCACCAGGTCCCTGATAAACGCCTAAGGATATCCTACATCGCTTGGGCTGGATTCGGCCATGTCGCTCGGCCGGTGTGCGCCAAAGCCGTCCCGAGTCCATAAAGAGCCGAATCACTTTTGTCGGAGATATGCATCACAGCGGAAAATCTAGGTATGATGGGCGGATATCCCCCACCACAATCGGCTAACCGAAGATGAGAGGAGTGAAACATGGCCATTGAGGTACAAGGCAAAACCATCGAAACCGACGCCAACGGCAACCTGGTCAACCCCCAGGACTGGAACCGGGACGTGGCCGAGAAGTTGGCCGCCGAAGAAGACGTCGAGCTGACGCAAGAGCACTGGGACGTGCTGGAGTACCTGCGCGGCGAGTACCTGAACAACAACGGCAACCAACCCATGGAACGCCAGATCAACAAGGACATGGGCAAACGCTGGGACAAGAAAATCAGCAGCAAGGACCTGTACAAACTCTTCCCCAAGGCACCCAGCAAACAGGGTAATAAGATTGCCGGTCTCCCCTTCGTGGCACGCAAAGGGGGATATTGAGCGAACGAGACCCGGACCGGTCAGTTGGATCCGACCGGTTGGTTTCGACACCAGGGCAGCGCAGTGCGCTGCCCTTTACGGTTTACCTGCCACCCCCGGCATGGCCGTAGGGTGGGCTGTGCCCACCGGCAGGGCTCACCGCATCTACGGGCTTTGCCCAATCTACGTGGGTCATTCATGCCGGAACACCTTCGGCAAACAGGGTTTCCGGCGCGATGTCTATATCGCCTGGCCATGTTACCGTGCCGTAAGGAACGGAATATCGATGCCTGCCATGTCGCTGACCTCGGCCACAGCCGGGCAAAGGATTCGGAGATCATCGAGCTGGCGCGCGAGTACCGAGCGTAATACCCGCCTGCATCGGCTTCCGCGTTAGTCGGGAGACGCTGTATCAACTGCTTGTCAGACTCCTGGATTAACCAAGAAATCGACGCGGTCAACAGTCGGTTACCGCCTCCTTGAGCTGGGAAGAGCCGGACCAACAGGCCCGGAAACGGCTCTCCGGTGAAGACGCCTGACGTTTTGCCGACCATTTGCCGGATGCGCGGAAACAATATATCATCATAATACATGTGTTTTGATGCAACCAATGGGACTTGCCACCCGGTGAGCATCGCAAGGCTGTGGTCGCCCGCATCCGTGCCACCCTGCAGCAATCCGACGCGCCTCTGAGCCCTGAGCCCGAGACGCTGGTGCGCGAGGACCGAGAGCGTTAGCGAATGCGTTTGGTACTGGACGCCTCCACCGCGGTGCGACTGGTGATGCGCGCCGAGGCTGCGGACAAGTTGCTCGGACCCGTCTCGGCCGGCGACGGTGGTAACCGCCCCCAGCCTCTATGCGAGCGAGGTAGCCAACGCCTTGTGCCGGTGCTTCGACCGGTTCACGCCAGTCGTCGCGGACCTCCTTGGAGCCGGGATCGGCGCGCATCAGGGCCTTGGCCTGTTCCGAGAGCATGCGTAATACCTGCGGATCAGGGCCGTGGAAGCGCGGCCTCCAGCTTGCTGTCGCGACCGGGGCCGGTCAACATGCGCTTGAGAACGGGGTCGGTCCAGTAGAGCTCCTCGCGCAGGAATGCTTCGGCCTGTTTCCATACCTGATCGATTTGCTCCCGCGTCTCGGTCTGGACGATGATCTGGGCGTAGGCGGAGCTGATATCCTTGATGTCGTAGACCAGCGTAAAGCGCTGATGGGGGCCGCCGATGGCCGAGCTGGTCTGGGTCTCGCCCTCGAGTCCGCGCAGATACTCGGACACCCGCAGGGTATCCTCGCGCGTCTTACGGATATCCGTGCCCTCCGGCTCCCAGACATCGACGAACAACAGGGGGGTGTTGGAATTAGGGAAAGGCTCTTTATGGATTCCAGACTGGTTAGGATATTTTGCGCAAATTTGCCTTCTCAGAAAGCCAGAGGGGCGTCGTATAACTTGCTGTTATTATTGATAAAAGACTGCCTGTTCTGTCATCGGTCAGAGTGCTACGGACCGCCGTCCCCTTCGATCAGTCTGGAATCCATAAAGAGCCTAGGGAAAAAGGCCTGCTTGACGAAACCAAAGCCCCACAGGGAGAATACGAACAGACCCATGGTCATGATCACCGTCGCCCAGCGGAAGCGCAGGGCCGTGCTCGCCAGGCTACGATAGATGCGAAAGGGGGCGGCGGCGTAGGCATCCGTCTCCTGACCGGCGGCCTTGCCGGGTTTGAGCAGCAACGCACACAACAGGGGGGTGGTGCTGATGCCCGTAATCCAGGACAGGGTGAGTGAGATCAGAATGACATAGAAGAGGGAGTTGGCGAACTCCCCGGTGGCATCCTGGGAGCCTGGGAGAAGCCGATACCGGCAAAGGCCAGGATCCCGTCACGGTGCCCCCCAACAGGGCCCAGAGATGGTCTTGCCAACGGTCTCGCCGGCCGCCCGCGCCGGGTCCATGCCAGCGTTGATGCGGATCAGCATGCCCTCGGCGACCACGATGGCATTGTCTACCAACATCCCCAGGGCAATGATCAGCGCGCCCAGAGAGATGCGTTGCAGCTCGATGCCGTAGATGGCCATGATGAACAGGGTGCCGGCGACGGTGACCAAGAGCACGACCCCGATGATCAGGCCGACCCGCAGGCCCATGAACAGCAGCAGCACCACCAGTACGATCAGTACCGCCTGGGCCACACTGACCACGAAACCGGTGACCGATTTATCCACCTCCTTGGGTTGATCGTGGATGGCGTCCAGCTGCATGCCATGCCGACCGGGATATTTGCATCGAGTTGCGCAAGCCTGCGATCAATGGCCTTGCCCACTTCCACCACGTTCTTGCCCGCCTGCATGGAGATACCGATAGTGAGGGTCGGCTTGCCGTTGTTGTAGTAATACTTGGTAGGAACGTCGACGTAGGCACGGTGAATTTCGGCGATGTCGCTCAGCCGCACCAGTCGCTTGTCCGCCGAGCTCACGAGCATGTCGCCGATGGACTGTACCGGAGACCGATTCCCCAACTCGCCGAGTCGGGCGCGGGAGATCTCCAGATAGACGACCTCCTACTGCTCGCCGTCGATGACGATCTTGCGCACGCCGGGCACCAGCACCAGCTCCTGCTTCAGGTAGTCGGCGGTGTCCCACAAATCGCGCCAGCTGTAGCCCTCGCCGCTCAGGGCGAGATAGACGCCGTACACACGTCGGCGAAACTGTCCACCACCATGGGGGGTTGGGCGTCCGGCGGCAGCTTGTGCAGCATGTCGGCGATCTTGCGTCGCAGCTCGTCGTAGATGCCGGGAAAATCCGCGCCCCGATACTTGTCCTTGAACTCGATGGTGACGTCGGACAGGCCGGGACGGGAAATGAATTTCTTGATCCATTTCACCTGCTCCATGAGCTGAATGGCCTCTTCCACGTGATAAGTCACCTCGTCCTGCACCTGATGGGCCGATGTCCCCGGATACAGGGTGATGATCTTGGCCAGCTTGACGGTAAAGGCGGGATCTTCGAGCCTGCCCATGCTCTGAAAGCCCCAGATACCGCCCCCAGCAGGATGACCACCAACAGCCAGAAAAGGACCGGCGTCTTGACCGAGTATTCACCGATATTCGATAGCCTAAGCCTGTGTGCTTGTGTTTCACGCGCAACGCATTGATCGACCGATCTTCATGAACATGGACCCTCGTCGGCTCTGGGTTCCGCCTCCTCGCGTTCCGGCAGTAGCCGGCCCTGCATACCCTCGGCGAGATAGCCGACACCGGCGACGACGATCCCGCTTGCCGATCTCCAGGCCGGCCTTGATCTCGATGGAGCTCCCGCGCATGCGTCCCACCTCCACCGGGTTTTTCGTCACCTGCATGTTCGCCTCATCCACCACCCACACAAAGGGCTTCAAATCCAAGTCCGCGGTGACGGCGGTGGCGGGCAGGAACAGCCGGGGGGCACCATCGGTGACGCCGCTGAAGTCGGCCATAACGGTGGCAGTCATGCCGGGGAGCACCAGAAAATCCTTCGGGGCGGGCATGGCAGTCCGGGTAGAAGCTGGTAGGCTAACATGGTGTTATCCTGAAAAGGAGAACCATAGCCCAATGGGCTATACCATTACCAAGAAATCGAAACCAATGCCACACGCGCTCCCTTGAGGGAGAGAAGTAGGGCGTGTTGACATTCAGCGAATCGCATTAGCCAGGTCGACTGGGTGATAACTGAAAAACGGAGGAAACCGATGCAAGAACCCGAATGCCCGAAAACAGGCCCCTACGCCCTGGAGCTGAATGCCGGCACCTACTGGTGGTGTGCTTGCGGTCGCTCCCGGAATCAACCCTTCTGCGACAACGCACACCAGGGAACCGGTATCCAGCCCATGGAGCTGGAGCTCACTGCGGCGCAGAAGGTGTGGTTGTGCGGCTGCAAGCGCAGCGGGGATAAACCCAGGTGCGATGGTGCGCACAAGAAATTGGTTTAGAGGGATAGGCGCCGACCGGTAACGCCCACCGCGTCCGGTCCGAGCAGATACAGATAGCTTCCCGTCACCGTCTCCGCGCCCGGCAGGCGGTTCGAGTCTTCCCCCGGATAGAGTCGGGCGCGCAGCCCGGTACGGACGACCCCGGGGTCGATACCATTGACCCGAATGTTACCCCTGTCCCGCGTCTCCTCGGCCAGGGTCTGCATGAGGCCCTCGATCCCGAATTTGGCCGCGCAATAGGCGCCCCAGTAGGCTGCACCCCGGTGTCCGACCCGATCGAGGGTGAAGATCACCGAAGCGTCGTCCGCAGCGTGCAGCAGGGGCAGGCAGGCCTGGGTAAGTAAGAAGGGGGCGGTGAGATTGATACGCAGTACGCGCTCCCACTCGGCAGCGTCATAGTCGTCGATCCGGCTCAGGAAGGGGGCGAAGGCGGCGCAGTGGACAAGGCCGTCCAGGCGCCCGAACTCCCCGTCGATCAGCCCCATGGCCCCTCGTAAGCCCTTCTCATCCACTCGCTCCAGGTCTAAGGGCAGGATGGCCGGTTGCGGTGCGCCACCGGCCTCCAACTCGTCGTAGAGGGGTTCCAGATCACGCTGCTCCCGGTCTGACAGGACAAGGGTCGCACCGTACCGACCGCAGGCCACGGCAACGGCACGCCCGATGCCTTCCACGGCCCCGGTCACAAGGACGACGCGCCCGGCGAGGAGATCGGAATTCGGCTGATAGTTTTCCATAGTCCAAGCTCAATGCCGTTAAATTAGCTGTTGGCCGCTTGCGGTGGTGGGTCGGAATACGAAAGAGAAAACGGCGAATCGGCGCAAATCCATTCGTGAGGATTCGCGTGATTCGTCGGCCGGAACGGGCGGAACGAATCCGGGACTCATGACGTCCGCCGACTCTCCCGCCAAGCGAGCCAGAGCTTGCGCAGGGGGGTGAGCCCGATACGCCGGTCGGCGACCGCGAAGCCAGCGCCCGCCAGCTCGTCGAGCAGGGATGCCAGAATCCGTACCCGGACCCTGATACAGACCGGCAGGTCCCGATTCGGATTCGACGCGGTGAGATTGGCCCTAGCCCGGTCCGCCGCGGGCGCCAACAGCTCCGGCAGGTGGTCGCGATGCTCGCACCGGACAAGCGATTCGGGCGAGAGACCGAGTGCACCCACCTGCTCGCTCGGAAACGGGGCCCGACCGCGCCGCGCCAGGACCCCGCCAGCGCGGATCAGATAGACCTGGGCGCAGAAACCTCCGAGACGGCGCGCCACCCGCGGCATATGGGCATCGCTCAGGCCGTGACAGCGGGCGATCAGCTCGAAGAGCGCGCCCAGATCCCGCTCGCAGGCGGCGTCCAGATCGGCCTCGGTAGCGGGCCGACGGCACAGGATTTCCGCTTCCACCTGGTCGGCGATGTCGGTGAACGGGGCCTGGGGCAACCCATGCTGCTCCAATACCGGTCCCAGGGCCCGACTCAAAGGATGGAGCGGCACGCCGGCAAAGGTATGCTCCACCTCCTCGCGCCACCACTGGAGCTTGATCCGCGCCAAGCCGGGGTCCGAGACCCGGTCCGGGATCGCCCGGACCTGATACCGCCAGGCCGACAGCACCGCCAAGTCGTTCCATAGCTCCCGCGGGGCGAAGCGCAGGCTGTAATAGGCGGACGAACCCATCGGCGTTGCCTGGTTGGGGAAACGCCACTCACCCGGCGGCGATCCGGCTAGCTCACTGACCATCTATCTCACTGAGGGGGAAATATTTTTTGCCGCAATAAACGCGAAGTATGAGAGGCTACCGGATCGTTTTTCCCATACTCAATCCAGCTCCAGGCGACAGGTCATCAGATAGTTGACGTCCGGATCCCGGTCGGCGAGGCGGTAGGTATCGGTCAGGGGGTTGTAGGTCATGCCGGTAATATCCTGGGTGTGCATCCCCGCAGCCCGGACCCAGGCGTCCAGCTCCGAGGGTTTGATAAAGCGTCCATAGTCATGGGTGCCCCGCGGCAGCATACCAAGGATGTACTCGGCGCCGATGATCGCCAGCAGGTAGGATTTAAGGTTGCGGTTCAGGGTGGAGAAGAAGACGAACCCACCGGGCCTCACCAGGCGGGCGCAGGCGGAGACCACGGACGCCGGCTCGGGGACGTGTTCGAGCATCTCCATACAGGTGACCACATCGAACCGGGCTGGACTCTCCGCGGCCAGGTCCTCCACCGGGACCCGGCGATAGGTTACCTGGACACCGGACTCCAGGGTGTGCAGCTCCGCGACCTGCAAGGGCCGCTCCCCCAGGTCGATGCCGGTCACCCGCGCGCCGAGTACGGCCATACTCTCGGACAGGATGCCGCCGCCGCAACCCACGTCCAGGACCTCCTTGCCCTTGAGCTTTGCCGCCCGGTCGATATAGTCCAGCCGCAGGGGATTGATGTCATGCAGGGGCTTGAACTCGCTGTCGGGGTCCCACCAGCGGGCGGCCAGCTCCTCGAACTTGCCGATCTCGGTTTGATCGACGTTATGGGTCGTCTCGGTCATGCGGTGCGTCCTCGGTGGGGGTTCGGGGTACGCCGGGGATCGTCTCTTTTTTAGCTCAAGGCAGTAACTTCAGTGCAGCCACGACGAGGCCGCCCACGGTCAGGGTTATGGTAAAGGACCAGATCATGAAGCGGTCGATACGCCTCGTCAGCTGTTCGAAGCGCCCATTCATTTCATGCTGCAGGATCTCGAAGCGCTTATCGACGGCCTCGAAGCGTCGGTTCATCTCTTGGTGCAGAATTTCGAAGCGCTTGTCGATCGCCTCGAAGCGTCGGTTCATCTCTTGGTGCAGAATTTCGAAGCGCTTGTCGACCGCCTCGAAGCGTCGGTCCATCTCTTGGTGCAGAATTTCGAAGCGCTTGTCGACCGCCTCGAAGCGTCGGTCCATTTCATGTTGCAGGGTCTCGAAGCGCTTGTCGACCGCCTCGAAGCGCTTATCCATCTGCTCCAGGATGGTTTTGAGCAACCCACGCTGGTGCTTGAGTTCTTCTTCAATACGCAGCATCCGCTCGCGCAGCTCGATCTCATAGACGGCCGGCGGTTTGCCCAGGGACTGCTCGGCGAGCCATTCGCCGAGGTGTTCTTTGATGAACTGAATGTCTTCTACGGCAAGATTCATGGTACTGATAGATACAGTGGACTTACGGCCAAGTATACTCTTTTTCTGTTTGTTCCCAGGCTCCGGCACCTGACGGCATGCGGGCAGAAACGCTACCTTGACCGCTGGCGTACCCGACAAGCCTGTTGGGTACGGACCATTCTGAGGTTTTTGCTGAGGTTTCTGGAGTGTGGCAGCACAGCGGCGTGGCCTGATCAGATCCAAGTGGCACAGACCCGAGCTATGCGCATTATCAGCGATGCTTGCCGGAACTCGGGCGCAGCTTCCAGGCGCCCCGCGGCGACGGCGCTTTTCTTGCAGTCGGTGGGTAATCTCGCAGTCATCCCGGACCTTAGAACCTGTTTACGATCTTTAAGTCAAAGTGATTTTGACCCCAAGGAAAGTTGTTGATTTATATGATGTTTTGTGCGCCATTTTGTATGTACTGAAAAGTGGCTGCCAATGGCGAATGCTCCCCCGTGATTTTCCAAACTGGCCGACCGCGCCACCCGCTGAGTCTACGTCGAACGCCTCCAGGACAAGTCAGCCGCCTCTGCCGGCGGTTTCCTCTCGCGCCTGATCGACAAGGCCCCCTTCACGATCACCTAGGTCCTCACCGATAATGGTAAGGAATTTACCGATCGTTTCTGCGCCACCGGTCAGCGCCAGCCCACGGGTGCCCACGCGTTTGATCGCGTCTGCGGTACGTGATCTCAAGGTAGCTGAAGAGCTTCGGGCACTGGCGTGGGAAGTCTTTACGATCTGGGAATGCCGAACTCATCCACCGGAATTACTTGCAGACCTGCTCGAACGATATTTCGGGGAGTTGCTGAACAAGAGCGACGGAACCTGATGTATTCGGTTGCCGATTTTGCGGAAGCATCGGCATTTCACGGATAAGCAAAATTCGATTTGCCTCTATACAGAGCCCCGTGTCCGCAGTAATCTTTAGTTTGAGCGGACCTCTGATGTTTGGGTCCGCGCTCGACGAGATGATACGGAGGAAACAGATGATCCGGAACAAGCGTTTGGTATTGGCCGCCGCCATTGCCGGCACCACGGCCTTGACCACCTTCTCGGCCCAGGCTTTCTTCGGTCCCCTCAATGCAATGCGTGGATGGGGCGGCAGTCCGTGGGGTTGGGACTACCCCTATTATGGGTGGGGCCATCCCTATTACGGCGGCTGGGGCTACCCCTACTATAGAGGTTGGGGCTATCCCCATTATAGGGGCTGGGGCTATCCATACTGGAGCGGTATCCCCTATCTCGGCTATCCCGCCATCACCGCACCGGCACCGGCAGCCCCCGCGTCCAGCTCCGACAAGTAGTACCCGTCCGGGTAGCGGCTGCCGTTTAAATAATGAAATCGGCCGGCCTTTACCTGGTCATTTCGGCAGGGAGTGCCGGAATCCAGTGCCAAGGATGGCAAAAACAGTGGGGGTTCGAACCACCAGGTCACACAAGCATGTCACTATCGAGCCAGGGATCGAAAACAAGATCAAGGCAGCATTCGACGACATGGTCGAATCCGCGACCGACCCCGGACTTTCGAACCGCAAAGGCACCAAAAACGCAAAGGAATTGTAGGAAAGGTTGAGGAATTTTTACCATGCACAAATATTTTTCTATCACCCATAGGTAGTTTAAAGACTATACTTTTCTGCACCCCCTGGCAAGTAAGCCCCCTCGACCATCCCGAGGGTGTGCCGGTCCCTTGGGGCTTTCTCTTTTTCGGCTCCATGAAAATTACCCCGTACCGCTTGCAATGAGTACCGATACATGAGTGCGGGTCGCATCGCGACCCTCATCGACGGCGGTTTTTTTCTGGAACGGCTGCCCGGACTAGTTGCCGAGAATCGCTGCGAATCTCCTGAGAAGATCGTCGTATATCTGCGGCACATGTGCCGCAAGCACGTCAAGATGTTGACCGCCAGCCAGGAATCACGCTGGCGGCAATACCTTTATCGGATCTTCTTCTACGACGCCGAGCCCTTCGCCAGCAAGACCCACCACCCCATCGACAACCGGTCCATCGACTTCGGCAAGTCCGAAGTCGCCCGTGAACGTCATGCACTCTTCGAGCAGCTGCGTAAAAGGAGGACCGCATCACCTTCACCTCGCTCACTCCCTGGCCCGGCCATTTCGTCTGCGCCGAAGGGCACTATCTCGAAGGCGCCACCGCGGATGACGAGGATGCCACGGGTCCCGAAAAGCGGGCGGCCATCTTCATCGGCCCCGAGTTCGGTACCGTCTCCCAGCCCGATCTGGTGACCGCCGCCCGCGAGGCCGACGACGCGGGGTTCGATGTGCTGATCACCTGCGCCTTCAACTACGACGCCCACTCATCCGAGTTCGACCAGCTCGGCCGCATCCCGGTGCTCAAGGCGCGCATGAATGCGGATCTGCATATGGCCGACGACCTCAAGAACACCGGCAAGGGCAATCTGTTCGTCATCTTCGGTGAGCCCGACATCGACATCCTCGATGCCGAGGACGACCAGATCCGGGTCAAGATCAAGGGCGTCGATGTCTTTCACCCCCAGACCGGCGAAATCCGCTCCGATGGTCCCGAAGGCATCGCCTGCTGGTTCATCGATACCGACTACAACGAAGAAAGCTTCTTCGTCCGCCAGGCCTATTTCCTGGGCGCCAACGACACGACCCCTACAAGGCGCTGAAAACCACCCTGAAGGCAGAGATCGACGAAGATGCCTGGGCGACCTTGCACAGCGACACTTCGCGCCCGTTCCCGAGACCCGCCTCGGGCCGCATCGCCGTCAAGGTCATTAACCGCCTGGGCGATGAGGTGATGAAGGTATTCCGGTTCCAGTCGGTATCGGGGTGAGGTTGCCGCCGTACTCCAAGGTTTCCGCCGGACCGCTCCGGTTCGCTGCCCGCCGGGAACCACTGCGGGCATCGCCGATTCACCGCATGCCGGGTGTCTGCTATGATTTGTGCCCTACTGTAGGCTCGACCGGCAATTGCCGAATCCTCGTCGAGCGCCATGTTCAGTGCCGGCTTGGATCAACCCTGGAGAACGAGGCCATGTCTGTATTTGTGGGGGATATCGGCGGTACCAAGACCGTCCTGGCGGTTGCCGAGACGGATGCCGGCGGCATCCGTCTGATCGGTGAGCGGCGCTACGCCAGCCGTGATTTCGCTTCCCTGGAGGAGGTCGTCGCCCGCTTTTCCGCGGAGACGGGCAGGACTTGCGAGACTGCGGCCTTTGCCGTGGCCGGACCGGTACAGGACGACCATAGCGAGATCACCAACCTCGCTTGGGCCGCGGCGAATGCCCGTCACCTGGAACGGGCGCTGGGTCTGCGCGCGGTGCGCCTGCTCAATGACCTGGAGGCCACGGCCTGGGGTATCGCCGCCCTGGGTCCCGCCGATCTCGAGGTGCTCCACCCGGGTGAGCCGAACGCACCAGGCAATGCCTGTGTGGCGGCGGCCGGGACCGGGCTGGGGGAGGCGGGTCTGTACTGGGACGGAGTCCGCCACCGACCATTCGCAACCCAGGGCGGCCACGCGGATTTTGCCCCTCGCAATGATCGGGAGTTGGCGCTGTTACTCAGGCTCCAGGGGCGTTATGGCTATGTGAGCTGGGAGCGCTTGGTCTCCGGGATGGGGATCGCGGATATCTACGACTTTGTGCGGGAACGGCATGGCCCCGGCAGCTCGGACCCGGTGCGGGAGGTGGCGGTCGAGGCCAGGCCGGCGGCCATCACGGCCGCGGCCACGGACGGGTCCTGTCCCGTCTGTGCAGAGACCATGCGGCTCTTTATGGATTTCTATGGTCGCGAGACGGGCAACCTAGCCCTCAAGCATATGGCCGTGGGGGGCGTCTATCTGGGCGGCGGCATCGCCCCCAAGAATCTCGATCTGTTGCGCCAGGGTCCCTTTCTCGAAGCATTCTTCGACAAGGGCCCCATGACCGCACTGATGCGGCGCATGCCGGTCAAGGTCATCCTCGAACAGCGGGCGCCGCTGTTCGGGGCGGCGCGTTTCGCGACCACAGACCAAGGGGCTGTCTAAAAAGGGCCGGGTAAATGTCGGTCCGCGGCGAACGCCTTCGAAAATCGAGCCGGTCGGGTAGCATCGTATGATTACATTAAAGGTCACAGGCATGAACTGCAGACACTGCATGCGAGCGGTCGAAGACGCCCTGCGGGGTGTCCCGGGTGTAACCCGGGTCGAGCGGGTGGAGCTCGGCTCGAGTCGGGCCGGGTACTGGTCGCGGGTGATGCGGATTCCCAGGCCCTGGTAGCCGCGATCAAGGCGGTGGGGTACGGGGGCGGAGCCGGTCATCGGGTGAGCCCGTCGCAAGTCAGCCCCATGCGCGAGCGGATAGGGACCTGGATCGAGTCCAACCGGATACAGGGCCTGATCGTCGGCCTGATCGTGCTCAACGCCGTTACACTCGGACTGGAGACCTCCCAATGGGCGATGGAACGGCTCGGCGGACTTCCGAGTCTGCTCGATCGCGGCATCCTTGCCGTTTTCGTCGTCGAGATCGGACTCAAGCTCTATGCTCGGCGTCTCGGCTTCTTTCGCGAACCTTGGAACGTCTTCGATTTCGTAGTCGTGGGGATCGCCCTGATCCCCACCAGCGGTCCGCTTGCGGTACTGCGTGCCTTGCGGATACTGCGGGTGCTGCGGCTGATTTCCATGGTGCCGCGGCTGCGCTTCGTGGTGGAAGCCCTGTTGCGGGCAGTTCCGGGCATTTCCTCCATCGGTCTGCTCATGCTGGTCCTGTTTTATGTCTTCGGGGTCATGGCGACCGGCCTGTTCGGCAGCAAGTTCCCGGATTGGTTCGGCACTATCGGGAATTCCATCTACACCCTGTTCCAGATCATGACGCTGGAAAGCTGGTCCATGGGCATCGTGCGCCCGGTGATGGTCGAGTACCCCTACGCTTGGTTGTTCTTCATCCCCTTCATCCTGGTGACCACCTTCACCATGCTCAACCTGTTCGTCGGCATCATTGTCGATACCATGCAATCCATGCACGTCATGGAGCACGAACAGGAGCATATCGAACAGGTCGTCCATGAGGACACCTCATCCATCAGGGTAGAGGTGCAGGCCCTGCGTGAAGAGATCCTGGCATTGCGACAAGCCTTATCCGACGTCGATTCGCACGACAAGGAATCATGATTACCCCTGAAAGAATCGGAGTACTCGATGGAAGTAAAAGAAGTAGTAAAAATTGCCAAGGCTTATGTGGCTGACACTGATTTTGTCCAAAAATCAAGATGACTGCGGACCTTCAAGAGCAAGCATACGAGAATGCAACGGTCCTGTACATGGCGCTGGAGTTAAGCAACACGAAGTGGCGGTTGGCGTTCGGCGACAGCACCACAGCAGCGCCAAGTGGTGATCGCCGCGCTCACCAAGCTGCGAACCCAGACCACAAGAACCAACGCCATGCGGCTCAACTTTCCACCAGCGTGCCAGAGTTCCTCTGGGAGGCCCTACAGCAGCTCATCGCTTTCCTCGACGCTCAGATTGCGTCCCTCCGGCAACAGGCCCTCGACCTTATCGCCACCGATGCACACCTCCAACAAGCCTTCGAACTGCTCATCAGCGTCACCGGCATCGCCAGCGCCATTCAACGCCTCGGCGAACTGCTGGTCCTCCCTGACGACATGCAGGCCAAGCAATGGGTCGCCATAGCTGGCCTCGATCCGCAGGAATACCAGTCCAGCTCCAGCGTCAACAAAAAGCCTCGCCTGTCCAAGGCCGGCAACTGCTACCTGCGTATCGCCCTCTACATGCCGGCACTCAGCGCCACACGCCATGACCCCGACGTCAGGGCCTACTACCGCCACCTCATCGCCAACCGGGGCCTCAAAAAGCTCCAGGCCGTCTGTGCCGTCATGCGCAAGTTCCTGCTCGCCATTCATGCCATGCTCAAGAACCGAACGCCCTTCGACCGCAGCCGTTTCCACACCCCGACCGAAACCATGGCATGATTAATCCAATTTATGGCTAGGAGGTATAGTTTTGTGGATCAGGAGGCAAATTGGACTTGCAGCGGAACAGAATATCTACAGGTCTTCTCTCGTTCCCACGCGCCGCGTGGGAACGCGGAAGCTCCGCGCTGCGGAGTGTTTCGGAGACCCGATGAGCCTTAGTCGCATGCTAGTACCCCGTTTCACATGATTTTGTGGTATGGAACGCCCTCCGTGGCGTTCCGAACGGCCTGCAGAACGGCACGGAGACCGTCCCCTACAAATGCAAAATGGAGTGAAAAGTGAAACGGCGTACTAGTGGTGGACACAGCCCACCCTACGGGTCCTACGGGGGCCGCCCCTGTCTTCTATCAACTGCCTATCCGTATTTTCCTATGCTCAATATGCGTCCTTGGGGTTCATCCAATCACCGGCTACCAGTCACCAGCTTCCAGCTACTGGTAGCCGGTAGCCGATGAGCACAGCCCACCCTACAGATCCATGCCAGGGATGGGGCCGAAGGTCTCGGCGGGGGAGACGTTCGAGATGGCCGGTCGCGGTACGGGGTCGCCCCTGCAACCTGCTCCCTGACAACTGCTGGAGTCCGGCGACTGGTCGCTGGTGACTGGAAGCCCGGTCGGTGGGCACAGCCCACCCTACGGGTTCCGTGATGGGGTATGGTCACAATAGACACCTCCGCGGGAAACGCCGGATAACATCGGACGGTGCTGTTTTGGGGGATTTGACTCAACGCGGACGGCGGCGCTGGCGTCCCTTGTAGGCGGCAATCCGGCGGATGATGGGTTGATAAGGGAGGGCGGCCAGGGTATGGAAGCGATTCAGTGCCGCCTCGATGACGCCGTGGATGTCTTCGATGGTGTCCGGGATCGGCGCGTCGGGCAGTGCGACGGCATGCAATCCACGCAGGCCGCCGACCTGGACCCGCATGGTCTTGGCATGGGGCAAAGCCGCGCCCTCATCCGTGGCTTTTAAGGCGAAGCGGGCCTGTTTGCGCAACTGATCGAGTAGCTCCAGACACCGCGCCTGGGCCGCGTCGGAGCCGCAGTTGATCCCTTCGCGCTCGGCGATGCAGAAGCGCCGCGCCCGGCTGCATCCGCAGTTGTTGGTCAGAATACTCTTCTCGAATGGGCAGAAGCGCTCGTTGACGACGCGGTAGGTCTCGCGGAATACCTCGTTGTCCATGTCCGTCAGTGTCTAGGTCGTGTTTGCTCGTTCCCACGCTCCAGCGTGGGAACGCCGTCTTGTCCGCTCCAGCGGACTTTGGTCCTCCGGACTTAACCGGCGTTTACGCCCGCCTAGCTGGCCGCTTATCGACGCTGGAGCGTCGGGATTTGCTCCCATGCTGGAGCGTGGGAGTCAACAAGCACCGTCTCCGATTGCGACTGATTTGCGTTTATCGGCGTTCATTTGCGGCAAAAAATACGGGTTCCGTTCAGCGAGCCGCGACCTGAAACGACGCGGAAAAGGGCCACAATCAGACTCCAAACGGTGAATGTTAACAGCCCCTAGTACCCCGTTTCACATGATTTTGTGGTAGGGAACGCCCTCCGTGGCGTTCCGAACGGCCTGCGGAACGGCACGGAGGGCGTTCCCTACAAATGCAAAATGGAGTGAAACAGCGTACTAGTCATCCGCTTTACGGGTAAAGCGCTGGATCAGCCGTCGTTCGCGCTTGTTCGGGCGGCCCTTTGCCGCCGGTACGGCAGCACCGCTCTCTCGCCATTCCCGCACCAGGGTCCGGCGACGCAGGCGGCTTTCCTCACTCTCTTCGTAAAGCAGGGCGGCCTCGGGGGCCGGACGGCGCTGCCGAGAGATGCCTTTGACCACCAGGTCCCATTGCAGGGAGCCTTTGTGAATGACCAGGTGCGTCCCCGCCTGGATCACTTTTCCCGGTTTGGTGCGCTGGCCGTCGACCTGGACCTTGCCCCCGTTGATGGCCTCTACCGCCAGCTGGCGTGTCTTGAAGAAACGCACGGCCCAGAGCCATTTATCGAGGCGCAGGGCGGCGTCCCCGGCGGCATCGGTGCTCATCGCTCCAGCAGGGGGTCGAGCTCCCCGCGCGCTTCCAGGGCCGCCAAGTCATCGAAGCCACCGACGTGAAAGTCGTCGATGAAGATCTGAGGGACCGTGTGGTGCCGGCTGCGTTCTATCATGATCCGCATCTGCTCCCGATCGGTGTCGATACGGATTTCGTCGAACGCGATGTCCTTGCGCTGAAGCAGCTGTTTGGCCCGGGTGCAGTAAGGGCAGATTCCGGTCGTGTAGATGATGACTTTAGGCACTGTATTACCTGGTAATTTCATATCGGCGATCGCGCATGCGTTCGAAATATGGAACGACTCCGACAGCTGTGCGTACAACCGTAAATAAGCAACCCGAATCTTAAGACTTACTCACCACCCGGAATCTCGATCATGAACTCAGGCGGATTTTGGATGTGTTTCTTGACCGCGCACAGTTCCATGGCCCGGACGATACCGTCCCGATATTTGGGCGGAAAATCGGCTGGGAGTGTCAGCCGAAGCTTCGCGTTGGCCCGCAACGGCTGCTTTTCATCCCGCTCCCACAGCATGCTCAGGCCCAGTCCCGCGGTCGAAATCGTCCGTGATTGGCAAAAATTCAGGGCGTAGAACCCCGCGCAGGCGGCCATGGAGGCCAGAAACAGATCGAACGGCTGGGGCGCCGATGCCTCGCCCCCCGCCTTTACGGGCTGGTCCGTGGTGATTTCGAAATCGCGGATGCGGACATCGACCCGCTTACCACCGGGGAAGGAGACCTCGAGTCGTTCGCTCATGTCTTGCCATACTCTATGTTTTTTTGGTAGTCCTGTTGCAAGCAAGAGTGGTCTTACGCTTGCTCGCCGAGGAGGAAGCGGAGGGGACTGCACACTAATGCCATTAAGTTAGCTGCTGACCGCTTGTCGTAGTCGGTCAGGATGCGGAAGAGAAAAACTACGAATCGCGCGAATCAGCGCGAATCAGCGCGAATCAGCGCGAATCCATTCGTGAGGATTCGTGTGATTCGTAGTTTTTCCTCTTTTTCGCTGACCGGTAACGCTTAAGGGCATTGGACTGCACACTAATCGTTTCAAGCCTTCTTCTACAACAGTCTCCCAACTTTGGAGAGTAAAATGAAAGAGGCTCTTTATGGATTCGAGACTGCTAACGTAGCAGCAAACCGAGAAGGGAATCCAAGAGTCCTTTGCTGCGGTTTTTGGCGTTGTGGACGAACTCGAAAAAGCCCAGATACAAGGGTAAGTGCTCCTGGGAAATCCCCCGGTATGGCCGAAGCCAAGAGCGCAGCAAGGACCAGAACCCCTCCATCGTGTTGACATGAATTTCGTGGAAGCCATCACCATCTTCGTCCCGCGCATCTTCCCCGGCGTTGTGGCAGACGGTTTGGTGCTCGAAGCCCCAGTCAGGTAAGCGCTTGTAGATTGTGTACTCGTCGGTC
>Ga0209453_1000023_pt1 | contig 20300 bp, 20 predicted proteins | sample WorMetulBAHAMAS1_FD_187397 | JGI IMG/M metagenome (GOLD analysis project Ga0209453, IMG submission 187397) | Marine gutless worms symbiont microbial communities from Max Planck institute for Marine Microbiology, Germany - Olavius ullae BAHAMAS.1... | ecosystem: Host-associated > Annelida >...
CAAGGTGCTGGAGGGCGTGGTGCGCGAGCGTATCCGCGAGATCATCCGGCAGGTCTGTGCGGAGCTCGGCGTGGCTATCGTCAAGGGGGTGCTGTCGCGCGACCATGTGCACATGATGGTGTCGATCTCGCCGCATCTCGCGGTGAGCGACGTGGTCCGCCGGATGAAAGGGAGCTCATCGCACAAGGTGCAGCGCGAGTTCCCGGACCTCAGGAAGCGCTACTGGGGCCGGCACTTCCGGGCCAGGGGCTACTTCTGCACGACCATCGGCAACGTCACCGACGAGATCATACTTCAGTATATTGAGCAGCACGCCGACAAACCTACCGGCGTCAGCCGGTAGTGGTTTAGTTCCCCCGGCTGGCGCGTATCAACTGATCTCAACTTTGCCTCAACGACACGACAAGAGGGAGATACAGATGAGACACGCTGCGGCCGGTCTCGCCCTGATCGACCTTGTCCCCTCCGCGCCCGCGAAGGCGGCCGAAGTCGACATGAACCTCGCCCACTTCATGCCGCCGACCACCCGGCAGCACCAGGAGTTGCTCACCGTCTGGGCCGAAACGGTGGCCGAGTAATCCGGCGAGCTGATCAATGTCACTATTTTTCCGGCCCAGACGCTGGGCAAAGCACCGGCGGGGTACGACAACGCCAAGACCGGTGCCGTGGACATCGCCTGGACGGTGCATGGCTATACCGCTGGCAGGGTCTCTCTGAGCCATATCGTTGAGCTGTCGGGCCTGCTCGAGACCGCCGTGGTCGGCCCCTTCGCGCTCCAGAAGCTCTACGACTCCGGGGCGCTGGACGCGGAATACGACGAGACCCATGTGCTGTTCGTCAACACCCACTGGCTCTGGCACCTGCATACGAAGGGCAAGGCGGTGACCACGCTGGCCGATCTCAAGGGGCTGAAGATTTGTCGGCCCACCGCGGTGATCGGCAAGCTACTAGAGGAGCTCGGCGCCGAGCCAGTCGGGATGTCGGCGCCGCGAATCTACGAATCGATGCAGCGCGGGACGATAGACGGCTACATGTTGCCGTGGGAGTCGGTGAAGGGTTTTCGCGCCTACGAGGTATCGGATCACCACACCGAATTCTGCTTCTACGCCATCGCCTTCGTTCTGACCATGAACAAGGCGCGTTACGATAGCCTGCCGGCTGACCTGAAGAAGGTGATCGACGACAATTCCGGACTCGACGGGGCGATCCGCGCCGGCCAAGGCTTTGACAAGGGCGACGTGGCTGGGCTCTCTGCAACGCGGGTCACCTGTGCCTTCCACAAAATCGCCGGCTCGGAGCGCGAGGCGTGGGAGGCTGGCGCCACGCGCATCACCGCGTCCTATCTGAAGAAACTCGATGACAAGGGTCTGCCGGGGGCCGAGACCTACGGCAATGTCAAGGCCTATGTCGCCGAGTGCCAGCCAGAGCTGAAATGGTGACGCAGGACGGACGCCTCCGGCCGGGTCGGGGATGAGGTGGCCGCTCGGGCGCGAACGGCCCCTCATCCGTCCTTGCGGATGGCCTCGTTTTTCGGGTCATAGGGGCTCTCGGCGACCACCTTGGCGTCCCAGAGTTCGCGCAGCATGCGTACCTGGAGCCTCGTCCCCGGCTGGGCAAGGCCCGGCTCGACATAACCGATGCCGATCTGTTTTACGAAATGCACCGAGTAGCCGCCAGAGGTGAGGCGGCCGACCTTTCGGCCGTCCAGCACCAAAGCCTCATTTCCCCAAGGGTCGGTGTCCGGGGGACCATCGATCAGCATGGTGACGCAGGAGGCGCGGACGCCGGTCTCCTCCATCGCCCGCTTGCCTTTGAACTCCTTGGTCATATCGACGAAGCGGTGGAGGTTGCCCTCAAGCGGCGTCGCATCGCGGCCGAGGTCCGAGCCGAAGGCGCGGTAGGACTTCTCCTGCCGCAGCCAGTTCTGCGCCCGGGCGCCGCAGAGTTTCAGCCCCGCCGGCTCGCCCGCCTCCACCAGCTTGTCGAACAGGTAGTTCTGCATCTCCATCGGGTGGTACAGCTCCCAGCCGAGCTCGCCGGCATAGGCGACGCGGATCGCCATGGTCGGGCACATCTTGAGGTCGAGCTTGCCGGCCGAAAGCCAGGGGAAGCGTTTGTTCGAGAGCGCCGTCTCGGGCTCCGCATCGACGATCAGCGGCCGCAAGACCTCGCGCGACTTCGGCCCGGCGATGGCGAGGACACCCCATTGGGTCGAGACGTCATGGACCTCGATCCAGCCGAACGCGGCACGCTTCTCGGCCGCCATCTTCATCAGGTAGTCGGAGTCGTAGGCCTGCGCCGCGCCGGCGGTGACGCAGTAGTACTCGTCCTCGGCCAGACGCACGATGATCAGCTCGGTGCGGATGGTGCCGGCATCGGTCAGCGCGTAGGTCAGGCTGGAGCGGCCAACGCGGGGCAGCTTGTTGCAGGTCAGCCAGTCGAGGAACGCCGTCGCCCTCGGCCCCTTGACCATGTGCTTGGTGAAGGCGCTGACGTCGAACATGCCGACGCCCGAGCGCACCGCCTCGGCCTCGGCCCTGGTGAACTCCCACCAGCCGCCGCGGCGGAAGCTGCGGGAGGCGTGGTCATCGAAGCCGTCCGGGGCGAAGTAGTTCGGCCTCTCCCAGCCGTTGACCTGGCCGAACTGGGCACCCTTCGCCTTCATCCGGTCGTAGCAGGGGGTGGTGCGCAGCGGCCGGCAGGCCTCACGCTCCTCGTCCGGGTGGTGCAGGATGTAGACGTGCTCGTAGCACTCCTCGTTCTTGCGGGCAGCGTATTCGCGGTTGACCCATGGACCGTAGCGGCGCGGGTCGAGCGACCACATGTCGATCTCGGCTTCGCCCTCGGTCATCATCTGGGCGAGATAATAGCCGGTGCCGCCGGCGGCGGTGATGCCGAATGAGAAGCCCTCGGCGAACCAGAAGTTGTCGACCCCAGGCGCCGGGCCGACCAGCGGATTGCCGTCGGGGGTGTAGCAGATCGGGCCGTTGAAATCGTCCTTGAGGCCGCAATTCTCCGACGTGGGGATGCGGTGGATCATCAACATGTACTCCTCCTCGATCCGCTCCAGGTCGAGGGGGAAGAGGTCGGCACGGAAGCTGTCTGGCACGCCGAAGACGAAGCTGGCCGGGGCGCCGCGCTCATACGGCCCTAGGATCCAGCCGCCGCGCTCCTCGCGCACATACCACTTGGCGTCGGCGTCGCGCAGCACCGGGTGCTCGGGGTTGGTCTTGCGCCACTCGACCAGCGCCTGGTCGGGCTCGGTGATGATGAACTGGTGCTCGACCGGGATCGCCGGGATGGTGAGGCCGATCATCGCCGCGGTGCGCATGGCATGGTTGCCGGTGGCGGTGACCACGTGCTCGCAGCGGATCTCGAAGGTCTCCTCGGTGGCGACCAGGTTGCCGCCGCGCTCGGCCATCATCCGGCCCTTGGCCCGCCATTCGCCGTTCACGCGCTCGAAGCCGTCGACCTGGGCCTTGCGGATGATCTCGACCCCGCGCTGGCGGGCGCCCTTGGCCATCGCCTGGGTGACGTCGGCCGGGTTGATGTAGCCGTCGGTGGGGTGGTAGATCGCGCCCTTCAGGTCCTCGGTGCGCACCAGCGGCCAGCGGTCCTTGATGTCCTTCGGGGTCAGCCACTCGACCGGGATGCCGACACTCTCGGCGGTCGAGGCGTAGAGGGCGTATTCGTCCATCCTGCCTTGCGTCTGCGCCATGCGCAGGTTGCCGACCACCGAGAATCCGGCATTGAGCCCGGTCTCCGCCTCCAGGGTCTTGTAGAACTTCACGCTGTAGTCATGGATGTGACTGGTGGCGTAGCTCATGTTGAACAATGGCAACAAGCCTGCGGCGTGCCAGGTCGAGCCGCAGGTGAGTTCGTCACGCTCCAACAACACAGTGTCCCAGCCCGCCTTGGCCAGGTGATAGGCGATCCCGGCGCCGACTGCGCCGCCACCCACGACAACCGCACGCGCATGCATCTTCATGATCAGCTCCCGTCAGCCGCGATATTCGGAAAGGTTAGGGGCAATCTGGCGGGAAGCGCAAATGGCTGCCGGGGGGGGTGAGCGACCTTGCCCCGACTTATTGGCTCAGCGACCGGTCGCCGCGGGGCCAATCCATGTCGGAGTCGAGCCCAAAGCGGATGGCGCCGCCGATCTGTGCCGCCAGCATCGTCACCGCCAAGGCGTAAGAAGTGGCGTTATTGTAGCGCTTGATCACCAGGAAGTTCGGATAGGCCGCGAAGGCCGGTCCGCGGGCGCCAGCAGGCAGGAGGATGGTCACAGCCTCCGAGGGCAGCAGCGCGCCTCGCTTGGCGCGGACGCCGAGCGCCTGTCGTTCGGCCGCCGGTTTTCGGGCCCTGTCGTCGGCCATGGCGTAGTCAAACCCTTCCGGCAGCGTGACCTCGATCACCGAAGACTCGGCCCGCTGCCAGCCATGCCGGGCCAAGTAGTTCGCGGCCTAAGGCCAGCGCATCGGACGGATCCTCAGCCCAGACATCGCGCCGCCCATCGCCGGCGAAGTCCACCGCATGGGCCTCGAAGCTTGTCTGGATGAACTGAGTGTGCCCCATCGCCCCGGCCCACGAGCCGACCATCCGTCCAAGCGCAGCATCGCCGGATTGAATGATCCGCAGAGCCGCAACCAGCTGCTCCTCGGCGAAGACGCGCCTGCGCCCGTCGTAGGCCAGCGTCGCTAGGCCCTCGATAACTGAGACCGAGCCGTAGTCTTGGTCGTAGGCGCTCTCGATCCCCCAGATAGCGGCGACAATGCCGATATCGACGCCGTAGCGTTCCTCGATCCGGCGCAGCGTGCCGTCCCACTCGGCGGCGTTCTGTCGCCCGTTGACAATGCGCGTCTCCGAGACGGCCCTGCCGAGATACTCCCAGATCGGGCGGACGAACTCCAGTTGATAGGCGTCGAGCTCCAGCGCCCGCTGGTTCATCCATACCATGGCGAAAGCGGCGCCGAAGGTGGCTGGGTCGATGTCGGCGCCAAGCGCCTGCCGGCGGAAGCCCCGCTTCCAGACCTCGAAGCTGGCCGGGCGCGGAGCCGCCTTTTGGACTTCTGCTGGGCGCTTTGGCGGCACAGGCACGCTACCGGCTCCGGGCGCGCTCATTGCGCTCATGCAGTCCGCTGCCAGCAAGGCCGTGATGGTGACCGCCGCCTGCACGCATCGGATAGCGCCCCTTCGAGATGTCACCATGTTTTCCTGCCCAATCTCCCAATGAAAGACATATTGAACGCCCCCATAAATAACGATAGCATTATTGTGCTGGCTTGGCGGACATTCTGGCCCTATCCTTCCGGAGCCCGCACACATGTGGGCAGGCGAGTTTGTTGGTCGCTCGCCCGCCCACAGCATCGCCGTTGCGGCGATGTGGCCGTGGGCGAAGGGTCGTTTCACCCATTGGGTGCGCGCCCCTAACCCCCAGGTTGCCTGACTCGGAAGAGTCGGGCGCGCCCGCAAGCCCTGGACCTCGATCTGTGTAAAACGGGGATAACTGTACAAAAGTGGAGCGAGAGGGACACAGTTTTCCGTGCCGTAGTTGCGGCGGCCTGTCTCTGTTGCGTTACCTTGGGGTAAAGGGAAGTCGAAGCCTCCATCACCATCAGCTTCGCGCCCCCGAAGGCACCATCAGCCCATCCAGTTGCGCCGAGGGCCGGTATCGATATGTACGAAGCCGGAGCGGGGATAGGTTCCGACGCCGCCGGCACCAAGATCCCTGGCCAGCGCCGCCAGCCGCCGCGACGACAGCCCCGGAATCCTGATATCAGCAGCCCGGCCGTGGATATGGAACGAGTTTGGGGCCGCGCCTTTCAGGCGGCGGTTGCGTTCCGGCGTCCGGTAGCCGCTGATCAGGGTGATGCGCGCCTCCCTGCCCAGCCGTTTCGATGCCTTGATCTGAATACGGGACAGCACGTGGATCAGGTCCGTGTCGATCCAGTGGGCGCGGTCGTTTGACTTCCAGTCGCGGAAAAACCAGAAGATGCGGACAAGGGACTGCGCGGCCGCCGTCTTGGTCTCGTGTTTAAGAGTTTCGATCAATTCCTCGTCGCGTCCAGCGAGGCACATCCATATCCGGTCCGGACCGACGAGGGGGTCGGCGCGGGCCGGAATGGCCGCCAACACCGGGGGGGCCGCCAACGTAAGGGCCGACGCCACCCCGGTCGCCAAAAACCCGCGCCGTGTAATTGCAGTCATGCGACCTCTTCCTGGGTAGGGGAGGGCTGTCTTTCCGCGATCACCTTGTCGGCCACATCCATGTCGCCGCCATAGCGTTTGATCGCCTCCAGATAGGCCACCGGGGAAATCGTGCCGGCGGTGAATCCCTTGTTGATCGACGTGATCATGTCGCGCGCGCCATCGCCGGATTCCATCCATCGCTTCATGGCCTCTCCATGCCGTTCGTAGCCGATGCGCAGCAACTCCTCCTGACGGTCCGGGGTAAGGACCAGCCAGTCGCGCAGACATACGCGGCCACCACCCGCCATTGCAACCAGTGTCTGACTCATCATCAGGCGTGATATCTGGACCACGTCGGTGAATGCCTGGTGCTGGGCGTAGGTCGGGTAGCGCTGGATCATGCGCTGGATTATCATGCACGAGTTTGCAGCGTGCACGGTGCCATAAACCGGGTGGCCGGTGTTGCTGGCCCCCACCGCAGCCTGGGCGGCCTCGGCATCACGCATCTCGCCGATAACCACCAGCGCGCCGGCTTGCGGTGCGAAATCTCGCTCTGGGCGATAATGCAGCGGTCGCCCTCGATCCAGTGAAGAGATATTCCACCGATGATTCATAGGTCACTATATTGCCGCGGATCGGCGTGTCGTGGGTCAGCACGCACTGGATGCAGGCGGCAAAGGCAACGGTTTTTCCCGAGCCGGCTTCCCCGGCTATGATGAATGCCCCCCCGCTTCAGCGTGAACTCTTCCATCGGTTGTTCGGGAAAGCCGATGCCCTCAAGCGCCGGGGGCTCGGACGGGATATGCCGCAGAACGACCTGCGCGCCCTCGGCGCCGACGTTGAACACCGCAGTGGCGTTGAGTCGAAACCGGTATTTTTTCGGCGCGCCATGCTCGTCCGTTTGCGTCTCGTCGGGGATGGTAAAGGCGGTGCCGTAGTCGCGCTGGCCCGCCAGGGCGGCGCGGATTTCATCGCTGTCGATGATCAGCCGCAGGAGCTGGTTCATCTGGTCTATCTGGATCGCGTAGCTGGTCAGATAGACCAGCCGTCCGTGGATCTGGCCGCGGATGCGACGTCCGGCCTGGATCAACACGTCGGACGCCGACGCCCGGATGGCATGGTTGAGGAATGCCCTCAGGTCGTCCGACGTCTGAATATGGCCTCCGAAGATGTGTTTGTCAGTCATGCCGGAATACCCACTCGCCTCCGTGTCGGAAAAGCCATGCTGTCTTGTGTCCCAGCGGCACGGCTTTCTAGTCATCAAACAGACACTCGAACGAGCATCTGAACCGTTGTGTCTGGTGTGGCCGGGCGAGTTTACACTGGGCCAGGCGCACGTACCTCAGCTGTATGCCACTCATGTCGACCCAGCTCAAGTCGACCCACTCGTTTTAGACGGCCCCGAATTCCTCCTCCGCGGACCACGGAAGCGACTCGATCAGGGGCCTTACAAACCAGTTACCATGGGCGTCCCTGTCTGCCCACACGGCAATATGATCGTAAAGCCGCAGCCCCCACGGATCCCAGTCGGTGAGTCCGAGCAAGGTCCGCCAAGTCGGATTTCCAGCCTGGGCGGGGATATCGATCTCGTCTACTCTCGTGTCGACAACCTCGTCAATAAGGGCATCGTAAACATCAACATGGACGCGCTTGTAGAACGTGACTTCAACGTGACAGACAAAGCCTGCGGCCTGTCCGGTTCGCGGGTCGCAGGCTTTGTCTGTCACCCGAAACAGATTGACAGGCTTCGGCGGGGCCGCCCGGATCTCGGCCAGCTCCTCCTGGGCATCCTCAATGTCATGTATCGCTGCCTGGGGCAAGAGATCCGGGCTCCCGTTATTGACCAGCCGCATGATGTCCATTGTGCTCGTGGCCCAATGCTCGGCCAGCGCGACATCGCGTTCCTTCTTGTAGGATAGGATTGCGCGTTCCAGATCGGCCAATGTGGGTGGTTCCGCAGGCGCGGCCCCGGACAGTGTGGTTGTCAGGAGCGGCGCGACGACTGGCGCCAGGATGATGTTTTGTTCACTTTCTGCGGGGCGGCGCGACAATATCCGTGTGGCGCAGGATCCATCAACGTTCCGCATTGCGTTCGAGCAGGGCTGTCCTGTCCGGATAATGCCCATCCGCCCAGCCGGGGGCGAACCGCTGGGCAAAGACGCACACAAACCATGTCTCCAGTGTGTCTTGTTTCAGATCAAGGCCCGGCGACGGCGCGGGACCCTGCCTGGTGCAGGCCGGGCCGCTGGTGCCAGTCATGCCGCGCTCGATGTCGGCGACAATGTCCTGTTGGGCATTAAACCAGGTTTGCCAGTCCCGTATGTTCGCATCGATGCTTGTCGGCGTGGCCTCCGCGGAGCCGAACCAGGTGACGAATTCCTTCCTGGTATGGTCAATGAACGCCCGCATTCCCTGCTGGATGTCGACCGCCCGCGGCGCATCTTTCAAGCGGTGGTCCCAGTCCTGGTCGGCGCGCCAGAGACCGTCGTCGTCCAGTCAGACCCGGGCCGTCTGCCCGGCGATGTGACGACTGGCATTGAGGACGTTCACATCGAATACGCAGGCGAAGCCATAAATGCCGCCCTGACGTTCACGGTCGCCGCGACCGATATCGATTGCCACCCCGATGGCATCTGCCGCGACCTTTTCGACATCGACGGGCATCGGGGCCTGGCGCAGCAGGCCGCGCCAGCGCTGCGGCTCGGCCCGCCAGGTGCCATTGGCATTGGGCCAGACCCTTATCACGACCTCGTCGGCGTCGGCGAGGTCGTGATAAGGGGGCGTGTCGTCCCAAGCGGCTGTGAACGTCAGGGCGTAGGTACAGCTATAGACCCCGGGGATACCGGACCAGTCGCACGCCCGAGCCGACACCGCGACCGTCGCCGTTCTGAGCGCCTCGAATTCATCCAGGGCGCGGTCATGCCTGCCATATGTGCGGATGAAGTTTTCCCTGGCGAGAGCAATACGCTGGCGGGACCAGTCCAGCAGCGCCTGCTCGGCCTCCTCCTGCGTCGGTGCGCCCCAGGACAGATCCATCGCTCATTTCCGCGGCGTTCTCTGAAAGGAGCGCGGTGACGTCTTCCAGAACGTCACCGCTCGGATAGTACACGTCGAAGACGCAGACGTACCAGCTCTCGCCGCTCTCGCCGGCGGCCTTGCAGGTCAGCTTCGGGATCGCGGGGTTCAGGTTCCTCTGAAAACGGGACAGGGTGTCGAGCTTGGCCTGGGGCGCGTCCGTGACCGAGCTATACGTGCGCTCCAGTTCGCGCTGGAACTCCATTGCCTTTCCGGCCGCATGGTCCGCCATCATGGAGGCGACCACCTCGGCTGGCGGGCCGACGCTGACCCCGAACAGAGACCATAAGGACACCGGGTAAAGGCCATCGTCCTGGGTCGGGGTGCCAAGAAGGCAGAAGGTCGACAGTGCTGCGGTCGCCGGGCTTGTGCGGCCATTCACGGTAACCGCCCACAGCGCCAGTTCTCGCCGTCCTGGCGCCAGAGCCAGGCCGTCGATTTATCCCATAGGATATTGTCGTCACCATAGGCCGACACTGTCTCGATCTCGCATATGAAGCCCGAGAACTTCGTCGGCCAGGCCGACTTGCAGTTAAAAATCCGACCGGCGCCATTGGACTGATCGGCCCCCTACCCAGCCCGTGGCGCGGGCCACAGGCAAGTCGCCGGTCTGCGGTGGGGCCAGCAGGCGCAGCGGTGGCCGGAGGGCCCAACCTCCGAGGCTGCGCTCCAGCCAGACCTCTATGTCTTGGTGCGGCGCCATCCGCACATTGTCCGGATCTACCAGTCCAAAGAGGTGGTGCCAGACCGGAATCGACGCCGCCCACACCTCGCGTTCCTCGCCCCCCCTGGGCGGTGTCTATTTCCGCGCCGTGTGGGCCTAGCGCGTCGCCCGCAATGTTGTAGAATGATAATGTCGGCGTGAATCGGCGGGAAAACCAGCTTAGGCTTCCATTGCGTCCTGGGCTGCAGTCTGGCGCGATCTCCAACTTGAGCGGCCACCAGTGATCCTGCGCCTTTCTATCCAGGGCCAGCCGCTCTTCTTCAGGCAGATCGCGCCATGATTCCAGCCCGATAGCTTCCGGCTGCCTGAGTATCTGCGCCTGAGTCCATTCCCGATGGACGCCCTTCACCGCGGCGATGATTTCCACCGCCGCCGGCGCGGTCACCGTGGCAATGTCTCTCATCGTCCGCGCCGCCGTCGGGGACGGGCAAAGGGCGGCGCAGACGATGGCGGGAAAAACACAAGGCGCGGGCTTTATCACGGTTTCATCACGGGTGCCGGCTCCAGTCGAGGCGAGGTTTCTCCTGCCTGATTCTGATTCCTGATGACCTGTTCCGCGATCCCAAGAAAGATCGCGACGGCCCGCAAGACGGCGATTGCATAAACCAGCGCGCGCATGGCCAGCGGCAGCCATGCCGGGCCGGGGCGTCGGGGCCTTTCGTCTTTCCTGCCCACCAGTTGGATTAAAACGCCTGACCCGTCGACTCCGTCACTATAACATAATGGCGCGCACTGGGGTCAAAAAGTCAAACTTCAAATTGTAGCAAGCCAGATTGCCCTGGGAATAGTCCCGATGACGGCGACGGGGACGTGTCGGCAATTCTTTGAAGAGGATACGCGCCATGAGCCTGATCGCTATCTTTCGCCGCCTCGCCCGACCAGCAAGCCTGTCAAGCCTGTATTTCGATATCACCTCGCATTTCCAAGATGGACTACTGGACCGCTATTTCTCGTCAAGGCGATCCCAGAGAGCCGAAGCGGGGCGGGATGCGGTTCAGGCGAAGGCGTCGGGCTCCGCGGCCTTGCGCTCGGCAACGTAGGCCCGCAGCGCCTCGTCAATGCCGGGATCGATCTCAGGCGCCACGTAGTCGCGTAACAGGCGCTGGATCCGGGCGCGATCCAGCTGATGGCTGTCGAGCCCGCCATCGTCGTGCCAAGTCTCGAACGGTTTGTAGTCGAGCACCTGGCTGCGCCAGAAAGCGTCCTAGAAATGGGCCCGGGCGTGGGCGCAACCGAGATAATGGCCAGCGCCGGCCCGATCTCGCGGATCGCGTCCATCGCCTGGTCGTCTGCGCCGACGTCAACCCCTTCGGCCAGCGAATGCAGAACGCCAAGTTGGTCGGCATCGAGCACGAACTTCTCAAAGCCGGAGACCAGCCCGCCCTCCAGCCAGCCTGCGGCGTGGAGGCAGAAGTTGACCCCGCCGAGTAGCATGGCGTTGAGGGTGTTGGCGGTCTCGTAGGCGGCCTGTGCATCGGGCAGCTTCGAGCCGCAGAGCGCCCCGCCGGAGCGGAACGGCAGCCCCATCCGACGCGCCAGCTGACCGGCGCCCCAGAGGATCTTCGACGCCTCGGGCGTGCCGAAGGTCGGCGCCCCAGAGTTCATGTCAATCGAGGTCACGAAGGCGCCGAAGATCGCCGGCGAGCCGGGGCGGATCAGCTGCGAATACGCGACGCCTGCAAGCACCTCGGCCAGCACCTGGGTCAGCGTGCCGGCAACCGAGACTGGCGCCATCGCTCCACCGACAATGAAGGGCGAGATGATGCAGCCCTGCCCCGCCTCGGCATAGACCTCAAGCGCATCCATTTTCCACGCTTTGGTTTCAAACCTTCGTCTTCGAGACGAAATCGCTTCAGCGCGAACGTAATGTCCTCATGATGATCCCTCCGCCGGGGATGAGCCCGCCGCAGGGCAGGGGCTCATCTCCGGCGGAGGGATCATCATGGCCGTCTACGACACTGGCCCTCACACGGTTTTCTGCCATCGTTACCATATCGTCTGGATCACGGAATACCGCTACAAGGTGCTGGAGGGCGTGGTGCGCGAGCGTATCCGCGAGATCATCCGGCAGGTCTGTGCGGAGCTCGGCGTGGCTATCGTCAAGGGGGTGCTGTCGCGCGACCATGTGCACATGATGGTGTCGATCCCGCCGCATCTCGCGGTGAGCGACGTGGTCCGCCGGATGAAAGGGCGCTCATCGCACAAGGTGCAGCGCGAGTTCCCGGACCTCAGAAAGCGCTGCTGGGGCCGGCATTTCCGGGCCATGGGCTACTTCTGCACGACCAGCGGCAACGTCACCGACGAGATCATACTTCAGTATATTGAGCAGCACGCCGACAAACCTACCGGCGTCAGCCGGTAGTGGTTTAGTGCTATCTCACTCGTTTCTCCGCGCCAACTAATGACATGAGCGGTGACTGCGCCGCCCGCAATCGCGGGCACGTCAAGGGCTGCATTGTCCACGGACCCCGGGCGCAGCCGCCGCGCATGTGCAGGAAATCAAAATTACGAAACTGTGCCGCTGTTCGCTGACGGCGGCGCGCAGCGCCCCTCGATGCGGTAAAGGAAGGCCAGATCAGCCTCCAAAAGACATCGCAGCCGAGTGAACCGTTCTATCGCGCTTACATATCCGAACAACAATCAGCTCATCAAGCCCGACCGCGCTCTCTGGCGCCGCCCATCTTCCCATGCGGCGGCGCCCGATGGCTTTTGAGGTTACGCGGGTTAGAACCGCATGGTGTAGGCGATAGACATGGCGAGAGTCGGCCCGTCGCTGCCATACTCTGGGAGACCGACGCCGATGCCGACGCCGATATCGGCGTCGTCATCCATGGCGTAGGTGTATCCCGCCTCCGCGAACGGCCGGACGAGGTTCCGGTCCAGATCGTCGCCGATGGCGAATATCTGGCGTCCCGACATGTCCGAGGTGCCCTTGACGGTGACACCGTCGCCGCGGCCGAGCTCGACCCCGCCCGTAAGGGCAACGTGGCTCCTGGCACCGATGGCCGAGGCCGCCGTCAGCTCGGGGGCCACTGACAGGCGCGTCGAGGAGACGGCGGCGTAACGGGCGTTGAATGACCCGCCGCGCTCGCGGTAGGAGTCCCGCTTGCTGTGGTCGTAGGCGAGCGACACCTTCGGCGTGAGCACCCAGGCGTCCCCCACTGCCAGGCCGTAGCCGACGCCGGCGCGCAACGTGGTCGTGTCGACCGTCGCGTCGCCGGTGGCGTGGTGGACGTTCGCCAGTCCCTTGCCGCGGACGATCTCGGCGCCGCCCCGACCGTAGCCGAAACCGGCCTCGGCCTGCAGACCCGTCGCGGCCCCATGGGCCCCGGCCTCGCCGGTGCGGGCCCATAAGACGATCGCCGGTCCATGGTCGATTTCGACGCCCTTGCCGAGGGTCGTGCCGATGGACCCGGCTAGCGACAGGCCGACAGTCACGTTCTCGTGAACCCCGCGCCCGTAGGTGATCACCGCCGCCTGGCCGCTGCGCGCGCCCATGTGGTCGCCGCCCGGCTCATAGATGACGTCCATGGCGGCCTGGACGCAATTGCCGCCCGCCTCCGCGACGCAGCTGCGGTTCGCGACGCGACCGACCGCCCGGCGGTGCAGCGCGAGCGCGGTCTCATTGGTGTCGGCGACCAGTTCGAATGAGGCGAGCAGATTCGCCATGTCCTCCATCCCGTACCCGCCTGCCCTCCAGATGAAGGCGCGGGTGGGCCCATCGAGCCTCGGAAAGCTGCTCCCGACCACCACCAAGCCGTCGTCGGAAACGCTGTAAGCGAAGCTCTGATCCGTGCCCTCTAGGACGCCGAGGTCCTGCGGCGGCACATCGCCCTCCCAGCGCGCGGCCCTGGTACCGCTCTGCCCCACCACCACCGAGCCGTCGGCGTTGACTGCCTTGGCAACGCTGCCGGACATAACGCCCTGAAGGTCCGCGAGGCGCTGCGGCGCGGCATTGCCCGTCCATTTCACAGCGATGGAGTTTCCGACCTCCGGGGCGTTATAGCCGACCACCACCGAGCCGTCGCCGGAAACGCCGTAGGCGGTGCTGGACGTCGTGCCCGCGATGACAGGGAGGGCGAGCATGCCGGTCTCCTGCGTCCAGCGGAAGGCTGTTATATCGCCGGACAATCCAGCCACCACCGAGCCGTCGTCGGAAACGCCGTAGGCGGTGCTGGACGTCGTGCCCGGGACGGTGCCGAGGTTCTGCGGCGCGGCATCGCCCTCCCAGCGCACGGCCGTGGAACCGCTACGCCCCACCACCACCGAGCCGTCGACGTTGACGCCGTTGGCTATCGATGTGACGGCACCGGAAAGTGGCTGAAGGATCTGCGCGACACCATCGGTCCAGCGGATGGCATGCATGGGTCTGGCGAACCCCATGAATACAAAGCCTACGGCGACGTTCCCGTCGGCGTCGGTCGCGGTCGCCGAGCCGGAGCGCTCGCCAGCGATGGCACCCAGTCGCTGTATGCCGTCGCTGGTCCACTGGACCGCCGTTACATCGCTGCCAACATTGTCGAGAACACGACCGACCGCCACGCGCCCGTCGCCGGAAATGCCAAGCGCATACGCGCTCGGCTGTCCAGCTAGTACCTCCAGGCCACACATCACTCCGGCCGACGGAGTCGCCCTCCACGGGCAGGCGATCTCGGCGCTGGCGGCCCCGGCAGCGCCGAGCACCAGCACCGCCGCAGCAGCCATTGTTTTGAATTCCATCGCCTTCATCGGCGCCATCCTCTCCTTCATCGACATCATCCTCTGCTTGTTTGTTGCTTCTGACCTCTGCTTTATTGTCGTGCTCTACGCGCCATACGTCAATTGACATGATGTATGTTGCCATCCGACAATGCGGAGGGCGCGGCGGTTTTGCAACACCGGACTCGGCTGCGTCAGATTATCGCATGGTGCCAGTAGCAGCGCTCCAGATTTTTGGTGTTTCTTCCAGACCTTGCCGCGGCTGCGGCTCCATTTCGCCTTCGTCGCCGAGGCCTGGGCGCTTCGGCTTGCCGGCCTTCGGGACCGCCGAGTGGCCGCCCTCTCCGGTCGCCGGCGGGATGGAGCTGTCGTCGGAGCGGTCGAGCTTCTCGCCCGACAACACCTTGGCGATCTCATTGCCGGTGAGGGTTTCGTACTCCAGCAGCCCCTGCGCCAGCCGCTCCAGATCGTCGGCCTTCTCGGCCAGGATCCGCTTCGCCGTCGAGTAGCCATCGTCGACCAGGCGGCGGACCTCCTCGTCGATGATCTGCTGGGTCTCGGGCGAGATCTCCCTCGGGCCCTGATAGGCGCCGAGGAAGAAGTCGCGCTCGTTGGCGTAGTCGATGTTGCCAAGCTTGTTCGACATGCCGAACTGGGTGACCATCGCCCGGGCGATCCGGGTCACCTGCTGGATATCCGAGGCGGCGCCATTGGTGACCTTCTCGGCGCCGAAGATCAGCTCCTCGGCGACGCGCCCGCCCATCGCCATGGCGATCTTCGATGTGAGCTGACGGTAGGTCTGGCTGAGGTGATCGCGTTCCGGCAGGCTGAGTACCAGGCCCAGCGCCCGGCCGCGCGGGATGATGGTTGCCTTGTGGATCGGGTCGTGGTCGGGCGCGTTCAGCCCCACCACCGCATGGCCAGCCTCGTGATAGGCGGTCAGCGCCTTCTCCTCGTCGGTCATGATCATCGAGCGGCGCTCCGAGCCCATCATCACCTTGTCCTTGGCGAACTCGAAGTCGTCCATGGTCACCAGCCGCTTGTCCGAGCGCGCCGCCTTCAGCGCCGCCTCGTTCACCAGGTTGGCGAGGTCGGCGCCGGAGAATCCGGGGGTGCCGCGGGCGATCACCTTGAGGTCGACATTCGGCGCCAACGGCACCTTGCAGGCGTGCACGGCGAGGATCTTCTCGCGGCCCTTGATGTCCGGGTTCGGCACCGTGACCTGGCGGTCGAAGCGGCCGGGGCGCAGCAGTGCCCGGTCGAGCACGTCGGGCCGGTTGGTAGCGGCGATCAGGATGACACCATCGTTGGCCTCGAAACCATCCATCTCGACCAAAAGCTGGTTCAGCGTCTGCTCGCGCTCGTCGTTGCCGCCGCCATAGCCGACGCCGCGATGGCGCCCGACGGCGTCGATCTCGTCGATGAACACGATGCAGGGGGCATTCTTCTTCGCCTGCTCGAACATGTCGCGCACGCGGCTGGCGCCGACGCCGACGAACACCTCGACGAAGTCGGAGCCGGAGATGGTGAAGAACGGCACCCCGGCCTCTCACCGGCGATGGCGCGGGCGAGAAGGGTCTTGCCGGTGCCAGGCGGGCCGACCAGCAGGGCGCCCTTCGGGATCTTGCCCCCGAGGCGCGAGTATTTCTGCGGGTCCTTGAGGAACTCGACGATCTCCTCCAGCCCCTCCTTGGCCTCGTCGATGCCGGCGACGTCGTCGAAGGTGACCTTGCCGGTGCGCTCGGTCAGGAGCTTGGCCTTCGACTTGCCGAAGCCCATGGCGCCGCGCCCGCCTGCCTGCATGCGGTTGAGGAAGAAGAACCAGATGCCGAAGATGATCAGCATCGGCAGCCAGAAGCCAACGGCGGAGAGCAGCCCTCCGCTCTCCTGCGGCTCGACCCGGATCGCGATGTCTGCACGCCAGCGCAACGAATACCCATGGTGCGCTAGAGCCGCGACTTCACCGTCTAGCCCTGGCTGCTTGAGGGCTGGGAGGTCAGCGACGACGCGAATGCCTAGACGTTGAAAGCCAGCCGGGGGATCAAGTGGCCGAACGGCGACGAATTCAACGCCGACGACATTATGTTCAACATCGCCAGGTGGTGCGGCGCGACCGCCGCATACAACTCGGTTGCCGCTCGTATGGGCGCGCTGGTCGATGCCAAAACCAAGGTCTTGCGCGAGGGCGGGATCGAGCGGATAGACGACCATACTGTTCGCGTGAACCCTTCGGCTCCGGACATCTCGCCGATCGCCGGCATGTCGGGCTACCAGGCGCTGATCATGCACCGCAGCTACAACGGCAGCAACGACCCGATGGAAGCGCTGCCCGTCACCGCCGGTCCTTGCGGGATGGTGAGACGGAGCGCGGGCGTCGGTGCCGAGGTCAGGCGCAAAGATACTCCGTGGCGGAAGGGCGAATTCTGGCTCGGCGGCGTGCAGTGGTTTGAGCACGGCGCCGACCCGGCGGCGATGATCGCCGCTCTCGAGTCCGATGAAGTCGACGCCACCTACGAGACCAAGGAGGATTCGATCGCGCAAATTGAGTCGATCGGCGTGCTCGCGTCGGAGATTGCCGACGGTGCCACGATTGTCATCCGCACCAACGCCGACAACCCGCCCTATGACGACGTGCGGGTGCGCCAGGCGTTCCAGTGCGCGGTAGACAACAATGCCGTGCTGCAGCTCAGCATCGACGGTGCCGGCCGGGAGGCCGAGAACCACCATATCGGGGCCCGATGCATGTCTAGTATGCGGACATCGTCCCGCACAAGCGCGACGTGGAGAAGTTTAGGTCGCTGCTGGCCGAGGCCGGCCAGACCGGCGCCGAGTTCGAGCTGATCTCGATGGACGACGACTGGAACCGTAACACCGTCGACGTGGCGGCGGCCTAGATGCGCGACGCCGGCATCAACGTGAAGCGCAAGGTGATCCCGGGTTCATCCTTCTGGCGCAACTGGACCAAGTATCCGCACTATGCCACGCAGTCGAGCGGTCGCCAGCTGGGCGCGCAGAAGTTCGCTATGGCCTACAAATCATGGTCGCCGTGGAACGAGGCGACCTACGCGAAGGAGGAGTTTGACACCTTGCTGGAACAGGCGCCGGTCACCCCCGGATACGGAACATCGCCGGGCAATTATGGCGAAGATCGAGCAGAGCCTGCGCGACTCCGGCGTGATCATCCAGCCGCCCTGGCGCCAGCTGTACCGGTAGCACCGCGAGGGCGTGAGCGGCTTCGAGATGCATCAGGCCTTCGAGCAGCATCTCGATCTGGTCTGGATCGAAAGTTGACACGGCAATGTTGCGACTCATTGTAGAAGTAGTTGCCGTTCATGCCATCAACATTGAAGATCAGAATTTCGCTGTGAAACAAAACGGTGTCGTAGATATTCTTAGGTATAGAAATGATTGAATCAGTCACCGGGTACCGCCAGCTAACAAACCGCCGCCACCGGCGTCTTCTGGTCGATTGGTTCAAGCGAAGCCCGTAGGGCGCGAATAATGCCGTATGGACACCCCCCACAATACAATAATCTTTTGAAGCCAGGCCTCGGAGAGCAACGGCCGCCGCTCTAGCGAGCGAGCAACGATCCGGCACCGACGCACGGGTCCATAACCACGCCAGAGCGATCAATCTTGTCGTGCAAAACACCAAACAGGAACTGGCTCACCTCAGGTGGCGTATAGACGGTTGCGCTCTTCTGATGGCGATAGAAGTTGTTGCGGTCAACGCGGTACATTGGGAATCTCTCCCAGAGTCTGCCATCGGCTTCGGGCTTACGCCGACGGTGCCCGCAGTGGTATCCTCGCGCAACCACCCCGCCCTCCAGAACTGCGCGTTCCGTGCCGTCATCCGATTTAGGCACCCATACAGGCGCCGAGCGCATATGTCCGCGAGTTGGAGAATGGTAAGTACCTTACGGCGGCTCCAGCCGTGCGCTTTGATCATGTTGATCCACCTACCTGAGAGACTCAAGGCCACAATCCCCCAAAAATTGCGCGCACCGAACAGGGATACCCGGGCTTGATTTTTCGGATGCTCGGCAAAATCCTTGGACCTGGTTGTAGCTCGAAATCGTCTTGCAATGAATACCCACCTAATCCCAGCGTTTTGGCCGACTGGTTTTTTGTGTGTCGGTGAATCCAGTCAATTGCCGGAATAACTTCCGTTCGATAGTCTCTACAAGATCGACTGGACCATGAGGAAGTGAATGAACTACGAATCGCGCTTCGCCGCTGCGGTCGATGGCGTCCGAAACGAGGGGCGCTACCGCATTTTCGCCCATTTGGACCGCGTTGCCGAACGCTATCCGCACGCCATCAACCATGGCCCCGGTCCCGACGAGGTCGTGGTCTGGTGCTCCAACGACTATCTCGGCCAGAGCTGCAACCCGGTGGTTATCGAGGCCGGGCGCGAAGCGCTAAGGAAGATGGGCGCCGGAGCCGGCGGGACACGTAACATATCGGGCACAAATGACCTGCACGTGCGGCTCGAGCGCAAGCTGGCGGCGCTGCACGGCAAAGAGGCAGCGCTGCTGTTCACTTCCGGCTATGTTTCTAATTCGGCGACGCTGAAAACCGTGGGCGACCTGTTCCCCGGGCTGGTGATCTTCTCGGACGCGATGAACCACGCGTCGATGATAGAGGGTATCCGCTATTCCTGCGCGACCAAGCGGATCTGGCGGCACAACGATCTCGCCCATCTTGAGTGTATGCTGGCTGCCGCGGACCCTGCGGCGCCGAAGCTGATCGCCTTCGAATCGGTCTATTCGATGGACGGCGACGTGGCGCCGATCCATGCCATATGCGACCTCGCGGACAGATTTGGCGCGATGACATACCTCGACGAGGTCCATGCCGTCGGTCTCTATGGCCCCCATGGCGGCGGCATATCCGAGCGCGACCGGGCAGCACACCGACTGACGGTGATCGAAGGGACGCTCGCCAAGGCCTTTGGCTGCATGGGCGGATATATCGCCGCCTCCGCAGCTTGCATCGATGCAATCCGCTTGGCTGCGACGGGGTTCATTTTCACCACCTCTCAGGCGCCGGCCGTGACCGGAGCGGCATTGGTTTCGGTCGACTATGTGATAGCCAACCAGAAACTGCGTGACCGGCATCAGGAACGCGCCGTGCGGCTGAAACGCCTGCTGCGTGCGGCTGGTCTACCCTTGATGCCGTCAGAGACCCACATCGTGCCAGTCCTGGTCGGCGATCCGGTTCTGGCGAAGGCGGCGACCGATCGGCTGATGCAGAGGCACGGCATTTATATCCAGCCGATCAACTACCCGACCGTGCCGAGAGGGATGGAGAGGTTGCGCATCACCCCAAGCCCATTCCATAACGATGCCGTTATGGAAAATCTGGTCGCAGCGCTGACCGAGACCTGGGATGCGCTCGGCATTCGAGAATCGAGCGGCGCCGCGGCGGCGCAGATGCTGGCCGCCCATCCGCCGGCGCTGGGCTGCCCTTCGCGTTCGCTCCCATTCGCTCGTCCGGTATGATGCCACGGTTTCAGCCGCTTGTCAATCAATATAACCGGCATTGCCAGCTCGCCCCACCACTCCTGCGCTTTTAAAAAAGCGCAGGAGTGGTGGGGCGAGCTGGCAATGCC
>Ga0209453_1000024_pt1 | contig 20070 bp, 18 predicted proteins | sample WorMetulBAHAMAS1_FD_187397 | JGI IMG/M metagenome (GOLD analysis project Ga0209453, IMG submission 187397) | Marine gutless worms symbiont microbial communities from Max Planck institute for Marine Microbiology, Germany - Olavius ullae BAHAMAS.1... | ecosystem: Host-associated > Annelida >...
CCGTGCTTGAGGCGGTGCTCGTCACCGCAAAACGGGCACCGTACCCCCTCGGGCCAACGCAGTTCGCGTACTTTCCGGTAGCAATTCGCATCGTCGATCAGGTCTTGAATGTTGACGACACCACGGTCCATAACAGGTTCCATCACGAGATCGCTCTCCCCCGATGAGGGTTTCCAAACGACCCTACGGAGTTTCGGGGTCGCTGTCTACCCACACCGAGGTTAAGCCCCAAGCGGGCACCAGTCTGGAATCCATAAAGAGCCTTGCGTTATATGCGTTCATTTGCGGCCAAAGAAGGGGCGCCCCTACAATAATCGCAATCCACAGTTAGAGATTAGGTCGATCCCGTGACCCCGACTCCCCAATTCGTCCACCTGCACCTGCATTCGGAGTACTCGCTGGTCGACGGCCTGGTGCGTATCAAACCCCTGGTCAAGGCGACGGTAGCCAAGGGTATGCCTGCGGTCGCGGTTACCGATCAGTGCAACCTGTTTTGTCTGGTACGTTTTTACCAAGCTGCCATGGCGGCAGGTATCAAACCCATCACCGGTGCGGATCTGTGGGTCCGTAACCAAGACGATGCCAACCAGCCCCACCGGTTGCTGGTGTTGGTCCGGAACCGGACCGGTTATCTGAATCTGACCAAGCTGATCTCCCGCGGCTATCTGGAGGGCCAACACTTAGGCTTGCCTCAAGTGGAACGGGCCTGGGTCGAAGCGGCGACCAAAGGCCTTATCGCCCTCTCGGGCGGCCCGCAGGGCGATGTAGCCCGGGCCCTCCTAGCCGACCGTCAGGATCAGGCCGAGGCGCTGGTCGACCGTTGGCTCGGGGTCTTCGGCGACCGCTATTACCTGGAGCTGATCCGCACCGGGCGCGAGAACGAGTCCGAGTGTATCGAACGTTGCGTCGAGTTGGCCGCTCGCAAGGGCGTGCCGGTGGTGGCGACCAACGACGTGCGGTTTCTCGACGCCGAGGACTTCGAGGCCCATGAGGCTCGGGTCTGTATCCACGACGGCCGCACCCTGAACGACCCGCGCCGCCCCCGTCTCTACAGCCCGGAGCAGTATCTACGCACCCCCGAGGAGATGGCCGAACTCTTCGCCGATCTCCCGGAGGCACTGGAGAACAGTATTGAGATCGCCAGGCGCTGTAACCTGGAGTTGAACCTGGGCCAGAGCTTTCTCCCTGATTTCCCGATCCCGGAGGGGATGGCCACGGAGGCGTTTTTCGCTGCGGAATCCAAGCGGGGGCTGGGGCAGCGATTAGAGCGTATCAGCGGCCGCGACACCCCGGATTTCGACGCCCGGCGCAAGGTCTACGACGAGCGCCTGGAGCTTGAGCTCGAGGTTATCAATCAGATGGGCTTTGCGGGCTACTTTCTGATCGTCGCCGACTTTATCCGGTGGGCCAAGGACAACGGCATCCCGGTGGGGCCGGGGCGTGGTTCCGGCGCCGGCTCCCTGGTGGCCTATGCCCTCGATATCACGGATCTTGACCCCATCGAGCACGACCTGCTGTTCGAACGCTTCTTGAATCCCGAGCGCGTCTCGATGCCGGATTTCGACGTGGACTTCTGCATGGAGAACCGGGACCGGGTCATCGACTATGTTGCCGAGCGTTACGGGCGCGATGCCGTGTCCCAGATCATCACCTTCGGCACCATGGCGGCCAAGGCCGTGGTGCGTGACGTGGGCCGGGTCATGGGGCATCCCTACGGGATGGTGGACCGGATCGCCAAGATGGTGCCCTTCGAACTGGGTATGACCCTCGACAAGGCCCTGGAGGAGAACGACGATCTCAAGGCTGCCTACCAGGACGAGGAAGAGGTCCAGGCCATCATCAACCTAGCCCGTAAGCTGGAGGGCCTCGCCCGCAACGCCGGTAAACACGCCGGCGGCGTGGTCATCGCGCCGACCAAGCTGACGGATTTCGCGCCCCTCTACTGCGAGCCCGGCGGCGAGAACCTGGTCACCCAGTTCGACAAGGACGACGTGGAGCGGGCCGGTCTGGTCAAGTTCGACTTTCTGGGGCTGAGGACCCTTACCATCATTGCTTGGGCGCTCAAGACCGTCAACGCGATCCGGCATCAGGCCGGCGAGTCTCCCATCGACATCGGCGCCATCGCCATGGACGACGCCGATGCCTTTGCCCTGCTCAAACGCTGCGAGACTACCGCGGTCTTCCAGCTTGAATCCCGGGGCATGAAGGAGCTGATCAAAAAGCTGCAACCGGACTGCTTCGACGACATCATGGCCCTGGTGGCCCTGTTCCGCCCCGGTCCCCTGCAGTCCGGCATGGTGGACGACTTCATCGACCGCAAGCACGGGCGGGCCAAGGTCGCCTATCCCCACCCCGCGCTCGAATCCATCCTCAAGCCGACTTATGGTGTCATCCTCTATCAGGAGCAGGTTATGCAGATCGCCCAGGTATTGGCGGGCTACACCCTGGGAGGAGCGGATCTGTTGCGCCGGGCAATGGGCAAGAAGAAGCCTGCGGAGATGGCTAAGCAGCGGACCGTTTTCGTGGACGGCGCGGTGGAGCGCGGCGTCGCCTCGGAGACCGCTACTTATATCTTCGACCTGATGGAGAAGTTCGCGGGATACGGCTTCAATCGATCTCACAGCGCCGCCTACGCCCTGGTCGCCTACCAGACCTTGTGGCTCAAGGCCCACTATCCGGCGGCCTTCATGGCGGCGGTGCTGAGCGCCGACATGGACAATACCGACAAGGTCGTGACTCTGATCGACACCTGCCGGGAGATGAAGCTCAAGATCGGGCCGCCGGCCATCAACCGGTCCGAGTACCGGTTCACGGTCCGGGACGCGGGAACCATCGTCTACGGCATCGGCGCCATCAAGGGCGTCGGCGAGTCTGCCATCGAGGCCATGCTCCAGGCACGCCGGGCGGACGGACCCTTCAAGGATATCTGGGACCTCTGCCGGCGCATCGATCTGCACAAGGCCAACCGCCGGGTGCTCGAGGCCTTGATCCGGGCCGGGGCCTTGGATGAGCTGGGGGAGAATCGGGCGACCCTGACCGCTCAGCTCCCCATGGCCCTCAAGCTGGCCGAGCAGCACAAGGAGACGGAAACGGCCGGGCAGACGGATCTGTTCGGGACCCTCGACGCGAATGCCGTGGCCCGGCCTGATGCCCAGCTCGTCTCCCGCACCTGGGGTGAGTGGGAAGAAGAACAACGCCTCCAGGGTGAAAAGGAAACCTTGGGCCTCTATCTTACCGGGCACCCCATCCACCGCGTCGCGGCGGAGCTCGGTGCCATGACGGGCACCCGCATCGGCGCGCTCTTGCAGTCGGCTCGCGGCGCCAACGACGGCGAGCGACGGACGGTCGCGGGATTGGTTGTCGGCGTGCGCCACGGCAAGACGCAGCGCGGGCGCATGGGCTCGGTGATACTGGACGACAGCACCGGGCGGATCGAGGTCACCTGTTTTTCCGAAGTCTACCAGGAGGTGCGCGACCTCCTGGTCGCGGACACCATCCTGGTCGTCAGCGGCACCTTGAGCTTCGACGATTACCGCGACGGCTGGTCGCTACGTGCCGGACAGGTGCGGACTCTGGAGCAGGCACGGGCGGATCTGGCGGATCACCTCACGCTGGTATTGGATCTCAGCGATCCGGACGCCCACGCCCAGGGCCAAACCCTGGTCGAAGCGCTACGAACTATCCTGCGCACTTTCACCGGGACCGGCCTGCCGGTCTACATCCATTACCATCGTCCCGACGCCCGTGGTCTCCTGCTGATGGGCAAGGATTGGCGGGTACGACCCACGGATGAACTCCTCAAGCGGCTATGCCAACTACTGGGTACCGAAGCGGTCCGGGTCGCTTACGAGGGGTCGATGCCCGCCGGCCCTCAGGTACGGCCGCAGCTTGCGTCGGTCAGATGACTGCCCGCTGTAAACCGCGAAAACGCGAAGGGCGCAAAGATTAGCGTTGTCCCCTTTGTAAAATACTTTAAGGCTCTTTATGGATTCCAGACTGATCGAAGGGGACGGCGGTCCGTAGCACTCTGACCGATGACAGAACAGGCAGTCTTTTCTCAACAATAACAGCAAGTTATACGACTCCCCTCTGGCTTTCTGAGCAGGCAAATTTGCGCGAAATATCCTAACCGGTCTGGAATCCATAAAGAGCCTACTTTAAAAGCGGTTTAAACGATCCCACAACGAATGACCGCAAGCTTGCGGCCGGTCAGTGACAGCCGCCCATCTGCGCTGGCACAGTAAGGGGTATGAACGAGTCCGAGTTCGCAAACACCGCAGCCATTGCCTCCGATATCGTCAATGGGTTCGCCCTGTCTGCCCCTGCCGCCGGTGTCGAGACCTACGGCGGTGGATTGATCAATGCTACTTTCCTCGTCACCGTCGAGGATGCCCAATATATCCTGCAACGGATCAACGACACGGTGTTTCCGGAACCGGAACGGATCATGTCCAACCTATCGGTGCTGGCAGGACATGTGGCGGCCCATGCCGAATCCGGGATTCGTATTCCGGCCCTCATCGCGGCCCGGGACGGGGGGTCTTGCGTCCGGGATGGACAGGGTGGGTTCTGGCGTCTCATGGAGTTCATCCCGAATACCCAGGGGCTGGCGCGCATCGACAATCCGGAACAGGCCCGTGAGGTGGGCCGCATCCTGGGTCGCTTTCATGTCCTCGTCAGCGACCTGTCGGTAGATCGGTTCGCGATGACCCTGCCCGGATTCCATGTCACACCGGGCTATCTGGAGCGATTCGAGCAGATCTTGGCGACGCGCGCCAGTGTCCGTCCGGAGGCGCTCTCCCGGGCCGTCGCTTGCGTGACCGCGCGGCAGACGCAGGTCGATGTGCTCGAAGCGGCACGCCGAGACGGATATCTCCCGGTGCGCGTAATCCACGGTGACCCAAAGCTCGATAACATCCTGTTCGACCGCGTGACAGGGCGTGCGGTGAGTCTGATCGATCTGGATACGGTCCAGGCCGGACTGGTCCATTACGACATCGGCGATTGCCTGCGTTCCTGCTGTGGCCGTGGTAGGGGGGCCGACGGCGGCGCCAGGTTCGATCTCGACCTGTGCCGGGCAATCCTCGGCGCTTATGCGAACGAGATCGAAGATCTGCTCGATACGGCGGAAATCGAGTTGCTGTTCGATGCCATCCGTCTCATCCCCTTCGAGCTGGCCCTGCGTTTTCTGACCGATCACCTGGAAGGCGACCGTTATTTCCGGGTTACTGAGCGAGGGCAGAATTTGCGCAAGGCCGGGGTCCAGCTCGCGCTGGTGGAGGATATCGAGCGCAAGGAGCGTGAGATCCGCGCCATCGTCGCGGCCTGTTTCGGACCCGACAATATTCCTTGGCTCTTTATGGATTCCGGACTGGTCGAAGAGGACGACAGTCGGTAGCACCATGACCGATGACGGAACAGGTAGCCTTTTCTCAACGATAACAGCAAGTTATACGACGCCCCTCTGGCTTTCTGAGAAAGCAAATTTGCGCAAAATATCCTAACCAGTCTGGAATCCATAAAGAGCCTCCTTTATTGTCCCAGCACGCTAGTCCAAACCTATGCCCTTTAGTGCAAGGCTTTAGCTGCTACACAGGTATTCTCTACAAGCAATTCATGAGTGGTGGAAGAAGTGGTCATCATACCGTCTCTTCACAGCGAATGTCCGGGGCTAAAAAAACGATCCGGGTGAAAACCTGTTCGGATGATCGGATCGGGTGTTGGGACAACAGGAAATGTCAGCTTGCGAATGATTTCGGACTTTCAGTCCAAGAGCAACCAACGCTATGCACTTTCAGTGCATAGTGGTTGAGTAAGAAGATAAATCCTGTCTCTACCCGAACTTCCGGGGTTGAAAGTCCGCGGGGTCGCCTTTACCTCTGCGATGACGATCTCCTCGCCGTTGTGGGCAATGATGTCGAACTCGTAATTCTCCCCATTGCGACATCCCTTGCGCCGGGTCGAGGTATCATTGGCTTGGGTTCCCCGCTTGTCCAACAAGCGGACCAGATCCCCTTCCACCAGGCTCTCCATCAACTTGCCCCACTGGCCTTCGAACAGCTCCTGCAGGGCCTTCATCTTCTTGTCCGTTTCCTTGAACCTACGGTCCGTCTCTTGGAATTTGCGGTCCAAGGCCTGTTGCGACGCCTGGAACTCACGGCGCATCTCTTGGAAGCTATGATCCCAGGTCCGTTACATCTCCTTGAACTCAAGGTGCGTTTCCTTGAGCCTGCGGTCCGTTTCCTGGAACAGCTGCCAGATTTTCTCGAAATTCAATGTGGTTTCCATGATGAAAACAATGCTGTGTCGCTGAAAGGTTGCTCTGCATTCTGCTCAAGTATGGCGGTGCAGGGGCAACACCCGGGGTGCCTTGGCCTGTAGATCTTTCTCACGTTGATGTTGCAGGAGCCTTCTCAAGACCGGTGGAAACTCACTCATCAACCGCCGCTGGGTCTCCTTGAAGCCGGCAAAATAGGAGACGATTTCGCATGCAACCGGGCCGTTCAGGGACTCGCGCCCCGCGGCCGGTAGCGGCCGCCAGGCGATATGAACCAAGCGTCCCCCCATTCCGTTCCGGTGCGCATAGCCACCCTGGCTGTCTACGAAAATGACCTCCCCGGATTCCACCACGGCCTGGAATTGCATGGAGCGGATGGGGATGAACAGACTCTCACGGCCACTTCTCTTGAGCAGCAGCTGCAGGTCATTGTACACGGCGGCCGGCAATGTGCTGCGCTCGCGGGTATGCTCCGGCGGGCGGAAGAAGGTCTCGCGGACATAGTATTCGGACATCGGGCCTTCGGTCAGCGGGTCAATCGTCGTCGTCGATCTCCGGATTCCAACCCGCTGCTCGGGCCCGTTGCACCGCGGCCTCGTAGATACGCCGGTGACGCTCGCGTAGCGACGACGGCAAACGGGAAGCTAAGTGACCGTAGGGGGCCCAGGCTTCCGTGACCTTGTCATACAGGGCTTCAATGCCCTGCAGGGTCCAGCCCGCACAGGTTTCGGTTTCGAGGATGATTCCGAATACCCAGGCGTCCCGGATGATGTTCCCGGTCGGCGTCATACCGCCTTTAGGGTCTTTGTCGATTCCCTGGTAGATCTTGGGGTCGGTCATAGGCGAAGGATACTTGCATGTGGTTGGTTGCCATTGTGGCCGAACCGCCCGGCAAATGACAAGGGTAGGTCTCGTAGTGTTGCCCGATCTCCGCGGATATATACCCGTCGCACGTGAATATTTTGGTAAGCAAGGTGTGCTGATCGTGCCCGAGGGCAAGGCGCGACGAGGAGGAATAGTCAGGCCCTATTGCGCGAGTCGCAACGCGGCTATCGGGTGCGAGCGGCGTGCATCGCGGCGAAATATTCACGTGTGACGGGTATACTATACTAGTGCATTACCAAACCGACGATCTGCGCATTTGCGATATCAAGCAAGTAGTCGCGCCCAAGACCCTCCAGAAAGAGCTTCCCGTCGGCGAACGGGCGGCGCGGACGGTTTACCACGCCCGCCGGGAGATCCGACGTATCCTCCAGGGCGAAGATGACCGGCTGCTGGTGGTGGTCGGTCCCTGTTCCGTTCACGATCCCCAGGCGGCCATGGAGTATGCCGAGCGGCTAAGCACCGTGCGCGCCGAGGTCAAACGGGATCTGATGATCCTGATGCGGGTCTATTTTGAAAAGCCCCGCACCACGGTAGGTTGGAAGGGCCTGATCAACGATCCGGACCTGGATGGCAGCTTCGAGATCAACAGGGGGTTGCACCTGGCCCGCAAGTTACTGCTGGACCTGGCGGAGATGGGCATGCCCGTGGGGACCGAGTTCCTGGATCTCATCAGCCCGCAGTATGTTGCCGACTTGGTCGGCTGGGGTGCCATTGGCGCCCGCACTACGGAGAGCCAGGGACACCGGGAGCTGGCCTCGGGTCTATCCTGTCCCATCGGGTTCAAGAACGGCACCACAGGCTCGGTGAAAATCGCCATCGATGCCGTACATGCCGCGGCTCGGCCCCATGTCTTCATGTCCCTGACCAAGGATGGTAACTCGGCGATCTTTCGCACCCGTGGGAACGAGGATACCCATATCATCCTGCGCGGTGGTCTCCGCCCCAACTATGATGCCGAGAGCGTAAACATCGTCGCGGAGGAGATCATCGCGTCGGGTCTCACGCCCAAGGTCATGATCGACTTCAGTCACGCCAACAGCCGCAAGGAGCCATCCCGGCAGATCCAAGTCTGCCAGGACGTCGCCGGCCAGGTTGCGCGTGGCGACGGGCGCATCGTCGGGAGCATGATCGAAAGCCACCTGGTCGCCGGCCGTCAGGACCCGTCTCCCGCCACCGGTCTGGTCTATGGGCAAAGCATCACCGATGCCTGTATCGGATGGGGCGATACGGTGCCGATGCTTCACGAGCTGGCCGAGGCCGTAGCGAGTCGGCGCGGGTGTTGATCAGGGTGTTGATCAAGCTGCGCATGGTTGCGCTGATGAATCGCGTGCCCGGCATAGTCCTGGTGGTCGACAGCAGATACCGAGACAGCTACACTGAATCGAGCAGACGATCAGCGGAGCCTTGGTGATGGGGCGGTTATGCTGGAAGGCGGCAACCCTTCGCAAATGTTCCAAGATCCGTTCCCGTGTCGAACACACCTTCGGCTTTCAGGAAGGCTCTTTATGGATTTCAGACTGGTTAGGATATTTTGCGCACATTTGCCTTCTCAGAAAGCCAGAGGGGGGTCGTATAACTTGCTGTTATTATTGAAAAAGACTGCCTGTTCTGTCATCGGTCAGAGTGCTATGGACCGCCGTCCCCTTCGATCAGTCTGGAATCCATATAGGCACATTTTTTGAACAGCTGGGTCTGTTTTTGGGACCAGTTTTTCATCGCCTGAAGGGGAGGACTGTGGCCCAGTGCTTTCTGCAGGATGTGCTGATTGTAGACTTTAACGTAGCGTTTGATGGTATCGGCGAAGTGCTCGGCGGAGTCGAAGCGGGTGGTGGCTAGGACCTCGGCGATGCGGCCTTTGAAGCGTTCAATCATACCATGGTCTGTGGCGTTTTTGGTTTGGTCAGGCGATGTTCGCTGCGGTTGGCGGTGCAGACGCGATCAAACGCGTGGGCACCCGTGGGCTGGCGCTGACCGGTGGCGCAGAAACGATCGGTAAATTCCTTACCATTATCGGTGGGGACCTTGGTGATCGTGAAGGGGGCCTTGTCGATCAGGCGCGTGAGGAAACCGCCGGCAGAGGCGGCTGACTTGTCCTGGAGGCGTCGACGTAGACCCAGCGGGTGGCGCGGTCAATCGCGGCAAAGCGGTACTGCCGAGGGTCCTCATCCGGCATTTGGGGCAGATACTTGACGTCCACATGGACGCAGCCGGGATCATACGCCTTGACGGGCTTCACTGGCATCTTGGCGCCGGCCTCCCAGGGCATCAGCGTCTCGAGGTTAGGCACGCCGTGGCGGCGCAGACCGCAGTCCAAGCCAGAGCGCGAGACCTCGGGGTGGTCGGCTTCCTTACCGCTCCCCTCTATTCCCTCCTCGGCCAGCAGGCGTAAGACCTCTCTCGCTTGCAATAGAGGATTGCTCCTCTTCGGTATATAATTACACGGGACCTGGCAGTTAAGGCTTTCACCTAACCCCTTGTTCTTGTTGGTGGGCCGTGTAGGATTCGAACCTACGACCAATGGATTAAGAGTCCACTGCTCTACCAGCTGAGCTAACGGCCCTTTGGCGGGAATACGAATCCATACCCCCGACATAAAGTGCCGGGAAACCACGCTTTACGAGCACGGTTCCGGGCTGGATTTTTCGGTAGTGGTAAATTTTTAAGGCTCTTTATGGATTCCAGACTGGTAGGATATTTTGCGCAAATCTGCCTTCTCAGCAAGCCAGAGGGGCTTCGTACAACTTGCTGTTTTTATTGATAAAAGATTGCCTGTTCTGTCGTCGGTCAGAGTGCTACGGACCGCCGTCCCCTTCGATCAGTCTAGAATCCATAAAGAGCCATTTTTAAAAGGTCTTCCCCTCGTCATCGAGGCGTACTGGGGTGGACGATGGGGATCGAACCCACGACCACAGGAGCCACAATCCTGTGCTCTACCAACTGAGCTACGTCCACCATCGTAATAGAACCGTCGCTACTCTTCCCGGCACAATTCCCTGGTTAAGGTTCAACCTAATGCCATTAAGTTAACCGTTGGCCGCTTGTCGTGGTCAATCAGAATGCGGAAGAGAAAACTACGAATCGCGCGAATCCATTCGTGAGGATTCGTGTGATTCGTAGTTCTTTTCTTACTTTGCCGACCGGTAACGCTTAACTTAATAGTATTGAGGTTTAACCTGCCTGAACTTTCCACCTCGGTCGTTCGCTCGGTTGTCTTTATCCCCCCTGGACAAGGTGTCTTTACACACCTGAGCTACACCGAAAATTCGGCGTATCGTCCCTGCCCTACCCGACTCACCTGGTACCCCGGGAGGGACTCGAACCCCCGACCCAGAGATTAGAAGGCTCTTGCTCTATCCGCCTGAGCTACCGGGGCTCAAAGCCTATCCGACATACGGCTGTTCTTCTGCGAACATGCTTTTCAGTGGTCGGGGTAGAGGGATTCGAACCCCCGACATCCTGCTCCCAAAGCAGGTGCGCTACCAGACTGCGCCATACCCCGCCGCTCGCAGAACACGGTCCTGCCACGGAAGCTAGGGGATGATACTCAGCCATTTCGATCCCGTCAAACCGACTCGGCCTGCTCGGAACGCCCAACATGCCTTGCAAAGACCCGCGTCGCGGCTATGATGCGGAACTCCGGCAGCGATAAAGCTATGTTGAAGATCCCATGAGCGCACGCATCCTCGACGGCAAGACGATCTCCACGGACATCCGTGCCAGGGTCAAGGCACAAGTCGATGCCTTGCTTGCCGGCGGTCTCCGGCGGCCCGGCCTAGCCGTGGTGCTCTTGGGCGAGGATCCCGCATCCGTGGTCTATGTCCGCAACAAGCGTAACGCCTGTGTGGAAGTCGGCTTCCACTCGGAGCTGCACGAGCTGCCTCCCACCAGCTCCCAGGAACAACTCCTGGAGTTGATCGATGCACTTAATGCCGACGCGCGGATCGATGGCATCCTGATCCAACTCCCACTGCCGGACCGGATCGACGAGGAGGCGGTGATCGAGCGCATCTTGCCCACCAAGGATGTCGACGGTTTCCATCCCTACAACATCGGCAGACTGGCGCTGCGTATGCCGGTACTGCGTCCCTGTACCCCCAAAGGTATCATGACCATGCTGGAGCACGCCGGGTGCAAGCTCGAAGGACTGGATGCCGTGATCATCGGCGAGTCCAATATCGTAGGCCGACCGATGGCCCTGGAGCTGCTGGCCGCCTACTGCACCGTTACGATTTGCCACTGCTACACTAAGGACCTGGCCGCCAAGACCCGCGGCGCCGACCTGCTGGTAACCGCCGTGGGCCGGCCGAGGTTCGTGCCGGGGGACTGGGTCAAGGAAGGCGCAGTGGTCATCGACGTGGGTATCAACCGCACCGATGAAGGCCAGTTGGTCGGGGATCTGGATTTCGCAAGCGTGAGTAAGCGCGCGGCCTGGATCACTCCCGTCCCCGGCGGCGTCGGCCCCATGACGATCGCAAGCCTGCTGGAGAATACCCTACAGGCCGCTCGGCTCCACGCGGAAAGGCAACCATAGCCCAGGTCGAGCAGGGATAAACCTTGGCTCTTTATGGATTCCGGACTGTTCTATCCTCCATCCTCGGCACGACGGTCGCGTGTGGTGAGCACCTGTCCGGGTGCAGGGACGTGCAGGCAGGCGGCGAGCCGGAGCGGTCCAGCGGACTCCGTTTCGTTGGCGGTGGGCATTTCGTATATCATCCCCGCTGCCGACAGCAATTTGAGGAATCGAGCCATGGGCGCTCCCGACGCAAGCTACGGACCGGATGCGGACGCACGCAAAAAGATCACGACGACGGATATTCTCTCCCGCAAGCGGGGGGAGAAGATCGTTTCGGTTACGGCCTACGACTATTCCACGGCAAAGTTGGTGGACGGCGCCGGTATCGATATCGTCCTGGTCGGCGACAGTCTCGGGATGGTGGTGTTGGGATACTCGGATACGACGCGGGTAACCATGGACGACATGGTGCACCACACCGCAGCCGTCGCCCGGGCGCGACCCAAGGCCCTGGTGGTGGCCGACCTGCCGTTCCTGGCCGCCGGTGTGTCCGTCCGGGACACCATCGGTAATGCCGGACGCCTGATCCGCGAGGCCGGCGCCGAGGCGGTGAAGCTCGAAGGGGGGGAGCGGGTCCGTGAGGAGATCCGGGGCCTCGTGGACTGCCAGATCCCGGTCATGGGGCATGTGGGCCTGACGCCTCAGAGCATCCACGCCTTCGGTGGATTCAAGGTCCAGGGGCGAACCCAGGAGGCCGCTGAACGGGTATTGTGGGATGCGGTCGCGGTCCAGGAGGGCGGGGCCTTCGCGGTGGTCCTCGAAGGCATTCCGTCACGGCTCGGAGAGCGCATTACCCGCGAGCTGGACATCCCCACGATCGGTATCGGCGCCGGACCCGACTGCGACGGTCAGGTGCTGGTCGTCCACGACATACTCCGGCTCTTCTCCGATTTCACGCCCAAGTTCGCCAAGTTCTATGCGGACGTGGGGGATGTGACCCACACCGCCCTGACCAACTTCCGCGAAGAGGTGCGCGACGGTCGGTTTCCTACCGAGGAGCACTGTTACTGAAGGGTGCCTCTGTGGGGCGAGGATACCTCACCACGTTCAGTCGTAATGGCAACGCAATTTCCGAGGTGGGAGCATTGTATGCAAGCCGTCAATATGTTCGAGTGTCAGGTCTCGGCCGGGGTTGCTGTCTGTCAGAGTCGCATCATTCGATTCGGAATCTTGATCCTGCGCCACAGACGGCCGTGGTTCTTGAGTAAACCGCCGGGGCCGTGGGTCCCCAGGTCCCGGCGGCATAGTTCGGGAAGTCCCTTGGCGGGAGCGCGGCCCAGACGTCCATGACCGATTGCACGATCTCCCAGCCCTTTTCGACCGTGTCGGCGTGTTTGTATAGGGTCGCATCGCCGTTCATACAATCATAGATCAGGGTCTCGTAGCCGGTCGCCGGTTTGTTCCCGAAGTAATCCTCGTAACAGAAGTCCATGTTTACGGTACCGACCCCCATGTCGGGCCAGGCACCTTGGCGCCGAAGCTCATTTGGATGCCCTCGGCGGGTTGGATACGCAGTACCAGCATGTTGGGATCGACCTGCTCCACGTCCGTGTGCTTGAACAGGACCGTCGGCGCCCGCTTGAACTGGATCGCGATCTCCGTGCACTGGGCCGCCAACCGCTTGCCGGTGCGTAGATAAAAGGGCACGCCGGCCCAGCGCCAGTTGTCTACGGTGAGCTTGAGCGCAGCGAGGGTCTCGGTACGGGATTAGGAATCGGCCCCCGGGGATGAGCGATAGGCCTTCACCCGCTCACCGCCGGGCATATTGCCCTCGCCGTACTGCCCACGCACGCAGGTGGTTCGGGATCATATCCCGTAGGGCACCCGCCTCCTCATAATAGGCCCCCCGGTGTTCAACGCCGACGGACTCGGCCACCGTGAGCTGCACATGGTCGATGTGATGGTGGTTCCACAGCAGCTCGATGAAGCTGTTAGCGAAGCGGAACACCATGATATTCTGCACCGTTTCCTTACCCAGGTAATGATCGATACGGTAGATCTGTCTCTCATCCAGGTTGTCGTGTAGCTTGCGGTTGAGTGCCACGGCGGATTCCAGGTCCTGTCCGAAAGGCTTCTCGATGACGATGCGCCGCCAGTCGTTCTCGGTCTCCTGCAGCAGACCGCTCTCACCCAGACGACTGGTCACGTGGGGGAAGAGGCTGGGGGGGGATCGCCATTGTAGAACAGGTAATTGCCTTCGGTCTCACGATGGGTATCGATCTTGCTCAGGCGTTCGCGTAGACATTCGTAATCGGCACCCTCGATCATGTCGATTTTCATGTAATGGAGCCGCTCGACCAGGCGTTCCCAGACCGACTGGACGAAGGCGGTACCGACGTGATCCCGGATATGCTCCCCCATCAGGTCCCGAAAGGAATCGTCGTCCAGGTCCAGGCGATCCAGTCCGAGTACCGCGAAGCTGTCCGGCAACAGACCGGCATTGCAGAGATGGAGCAAGGCCGGGATCAGTTTGCGCTTGGTCAGATCTCCCCCGGCACCTAAAGATAACCATGGCGTTCGGCAACGCCGCTGGGGTCTGGGTATAGTTGGATTGCGTCAGGGACACAAGATGTCTCCTCAGTTTTGCTGCTCGCCATGGCCACCGAACTGGTAACGCATGGCCGCCAGGATCTGATTGGCAAAACCCGCTTCCCCACGGGAACCGAAACGCTCATAGAGGGCAGTCGTCAGGAGGGGGGCCGGCGTGCCGGTCTCGATCGCCGCCATGCAGGTCCAACGACCTTCGCCCGAATCGGACACCCGCCCCTCGAACCGGCTGAGCTCCGGGTCTTGGTGCAAGGCATTGGCGGTGAGATCCAGCAGCCAGGAGGCCACTACGCTACCTCGACGCCAGACCTCGGCGACCTGGGGTATATCGATATCGTACTGATAATGCTCCGGATCGCCGAGGGGAGCCGTCTCGGCGTCGATCGTCCGGACGTGGCGACCGACACCGGCGTGCTTGAGGAGATTCAGGCCCTCCGCATAGGCGGCCATCAAGGCGTATTCGATCCCATTGTGGACCATCTTCACGAAATGGCCGGCGCTGCTCGGACCACAGTGCAGATAGCCCTGTTCCGCCGTGTCATAGTCGCCGTCGCGACCGGCGGTGCGCTCGCTATCACCGGGTCCGGGCGCCAAGGTCTCGAAGATGGGATCGAGCCGTCGGACGGCGTCCGCATCGCCGCCGATCATCAGACAGTATCCGCGCTCCAGACCCCAGACCCCACCGCTGGTGCCGCAGTCCAGGAAGTGTATGCCGACATCGGCGAGTCGCCTGGCGTGTCGGATGGCCTCCTTATAATGAGAGTTGCCGCCGTCGACGATGATGTCGCCTGCCTCCAGGCAGGGCAAGAGTGCCGCGATGACCGAGTCCACCGCCGCTGCCGGGACCATGATCCAGACGGCCCGCGGCTTAGTCAGCCTGGCGCAGAGGTCGGCCGGATCCCGGGTACTGGTTGCACCGGCAGCGATCAGCGCTTGGACCGCCTGGGTATTACTGCGGTTATAAACGACGCACTGGTGTCCGTCGCGCATGAGTCGAGTCACCATGTTGGCGCCCATACGACCGAGACCGATCATTCCGATTTGCATTTTCCTTGTCTCCCGTTCATGGATAACCTGGGTGATTGTCGGGCAGGCGTCGTATTGCGTTACGCCCGTTCGACGCTGTGCCCCCCTAAGCGTTTTCTCGCGCGGCTAACGTAACCTATACACCCGGATTACCCCCGCGCTGCCGGCCTGTGCGGCCTCGCGTTAAGTGTAGGTTGGGTTAGGCGCGCTGTCCGGTTCCGAAGCACAGCGACGAGGCCGAACGCATCGCGTTTTTCGAATGCCTTGATTATCATGGAGTTACGCACACGGACATAACGGGGCTTCCTTGTTCTGCAAAGACACTTGAATTTTTCAAGGTGCCCTATATTTGCGGAGCCGCTGGGTAGCATCCTCAGAACCGTCGTCAGGGTACTCTCCCAAATCTTCGGCTGACCCGATTCATAGTCCCAATTCCCGCCAGCGCGCCTCGATCCGCTTGACGGAGACGGGGTAGGCGGTCCTGATCTGCTGGGCGAAGAGGGAGACCCGCAGCTCTTCCAACATCCAGCGGATCTCCTCCAGACGGATGTCGTGTCGCCCCGCCGCACGGGCGGCGGTCGAACGTTCCTGCCATTTCCCCTGGATGGCGGCCAGCTCCCGGATTCGCTGCCGATCCCTGCCAGCGGCGTGTGAGAGCTTCTCGGCCCGGGCCTCCAGGGCCTTCAGGTAGCGGGGATAGTCCTCGAGGTGTCGGTAAGGGACCTGTTGCAGGAAGCCGCGAAAGACCAGCCTATCCAGCTGTCCGCTCATATCCGCGACCGAGGCCATCCAATGGGTCTGAGTGATATCCGCAAGCCGCCCGCGGATGGCTTGGTAGCGGGTGAGTATCCGCCCGATCAGCACATGGACATCCCGTGCGACGGACGCCAGCCGCGACCGGTTCTGCTCCAGACGCGCGGCGAAGGTCTGCCGGTCCCGGATCGGTGGCCGGTCCTCCAGGAAGGTGAGATCCAGGATCAGCGCCATCAGTTCGTTGGCCAGGTCCGCCGTCTCGGGCGAGCTCCGGTCCGCCGGTTGCGGTGCCTTGGCGTATTGGAGGCGCATACGGTCCAGCTCCGGCAGGTCCCTGCGCAACGCGCGCAGGTCCGGTCCCAGCTGGAGCATCAGCAGCCGGCGTAGCCCTTGGCGCATGGCCGATGCGGCACCCACCTCCGAGTCCAGCACCCGGATGGCGACACTGTCCCCCTGGTCGATCACGGCGGGATAGCCGCGTACTCGAATGCCGCCGCGATCCAGATCCAGGCTTTCCGGCAAGGCATCGAAGTCCCAGCGCCTGATCCCCGTCCGCTCCAGCTCGCGGGACGGAATCTCGGCGTGCCGCCCCTGGCCGCCGTAGCGACGCTTGAGCAGGGAAAAATCCTCCTCCAATGCCACCTGACGCCCCTGATCGTCCACCAAACGGAACTTCATGCGCAGATATCCGGGTATGGCGGACCTGTCCCAGGCGTCTTCGGGGACCGCGACCCCGGTCATCGCCTTGAGCGCCTCGGCAACCGCCTGGACCAGGGGCCGATCCGGGGGCAGTCGATCCGAGGGCATCAGGCGCTCGACCAACCGCCTTGCCGTCTCCGGAACAGGGACCAAGGTCCTGCGTATCTGCTTGGACAGGCCCCGCAGCAAGGTGACGAGCAGCTCCTCCAAGAGACCGGGGACCAGCCACTCGCACCGCTCGGGCGAGACCTGATTGACCAGGGACAAGGGGACGGTGAGGGTCACCCCGTCCGCACTCGCCCCAGGGTCGAAGCGGTATTCGAGGGGCAACCGGGTGGCCCCCACCTGCAGGCCGTCGGGAAACGCCTGCGCGGTCACTTCCCGCGCGTCCTGGCGCATCACATCGCTCAGGCGCATGTGCAGGAGCGTGGGTTCCTTGCGCGTCGCCGTGCGCAGCCATCGCTCCAGTTGGGGCCGAGAGTAGATGCCGCTCGGGACTCGCTGAGCGTAGAAGGCATAGATGGCCTCCTCGTCCACCAAGATATCCCGCCGGCGGGATTTGGCCTCCAGATACCGGATGTCGTCGATGAGCTCCCGATTGTGGCGCCAGAACGGGGCTCGCGTCTCGAAGCCCCCTTCCACCAGGGTCCCTTCTACCAACGCAAAGCGCAGGAAGATCTCCCTGGCCTCGCTCGGGTTGATAGGCCCATAGTTGACCCGGCGCCTGGGGACGATAGTCACCCCATAGAGGCTCACCTTCTCGTAGGCCGCCACCTGACCGGAACCGGCCTGCCAGTAAGGCTCCGCGTAGCTGCGCTGCACCAGGTGGGCGCCGGCCCGCTCGATCCAGGCCGGCTGGACCTTGGCGACGATGCGCCCGTACTGCTGGGTGGTCTCGACCCGCTCCGCCGCCATGATCCACTTGGGCGCCGTCCGGAACAGCCCGGAGCCCGGATGGATGGAGAAACGGCTGTTGCGGGCCCCCTGATATTCCCGGTGCTCGTCCTTGCAACCGATGTTGCTCAACAGGCCCGTGAGCAGGGCGCGGTGGATCTCCTCATAGCTCCCCGCGGCCTGATTCTCCCGGTAGCCCAGCTCCCGCAGCGTGAGACCGAGCTGGGCGTGGATGTCGCGCCACTCCTGGACCCGGTTCCAGGACAGGAAATGCCGTTGGCAGAGCCTTCTGAACTTGTTCCTGGACAGCCGGGTACGTTCCTGCTCCAGAAATCGCCACAGGTTCAGGAAGGTGAGGAAATCCGAGTCCTCGTGCCGGAAGGTAGCATGGAGCTGGTCCGCCGCCTGCTGCCGGGCCTGTTGCCAGGTTGGGGGCCGCTCCCGCAGGTCCTGGACGCTCAGGGCCGCAGTGATGATCAGCAGCTCGGTCAGGCAGTGATAGTCCTTGGAGGCCAGCAGCATCCGACCGATGCGTGGGTCCACGGGCAGGCGGGCGAGCTGCTCCCCCAGGGGCGTCAATCGGCCCTCAGCATCCAGCGCCGCCAGCTCCTCCAGCGTCCGGTAGCCGTCGGCGATCAGCCTGGCATCCGGCGCGTCGAGGAAGGGAAATTCCTCGATCGCCCCGAAGCCCAGCAGCTTCATCTGCAAAATAACCGCGGCCAGATTGGTGCGCCGGATCTCCGGTTCGGTGAAGGGGGCCCGGGCCGCGAAGTTGTCCTCCGAATAGAGCCGGATGCACAGGCCCGCCGCCACCCGCCCGCAACGGCCCTTGCGTTGGTTCGCCGCGGCCTGAGAGATGCGCTCCACCGGCAGGCGCTGGATCTGGCCGCGCCGGCTGTAGCGGCTGATGCGGGCGAACCCCGGATCGATCACATAGTGGATACCGGGCACCGTGAGCGAAGTCTCGGCCACGTTGGTAGCCAGGATCACACGGCGGGTCCCGTGGGCCTGGAACACCCGCGCCTGCTCGCGCGGGCCCTGGCGGGCGTACAGGGGCAGGATCTCGGTGGACGGTGGGTGGTGCTTGCGCAGGGTCTCCGCGGTCTCGCGGATCTCGCGCTCGCCGGAGAGGAACACCAACACATCGCCCGGACCCACCCGTGCCAGCTCGTCCAGGGCCTGGGCGATAGCCAGCTGCATGGCATCGTCCCGCTCGCCCACAGGCTCGTCCTCCGGCGGCCGATAGCGTACCTCCACCGGATAGGTACGCCCGGAGATTTCGATGACGGGTGCCGGACCCGCTGTGGTACTCGCGAAACGCCCGGCAAAGCGCCCAGGGTCGATGGTGGCCGAAGTGACGATCAGCTTGAGGTCGGGCCGCCGGGGCAGCAGTCCCCTCAGATAGCCCAGCAGGAAATCGATATTGAGGCTGCGTTCGTGGGCCTCGTCGATGATGAGGGTGTCATATTCATTGAGAAACCGGTCCCGCCGAATCTCCGCCAACAGGACGCCGTCGGTCATCAGCTTGACGCAGGTCTCGGGCCGGATCCGGTCCTGGAAGCGCACCTTGTAGCCCACCAGCGTCCCCGGTTCGGTCCCGAGCTCCTGGGACAGGCGACTCGCAAGGCTGCGGGCGGCAATCCGCCGCGGCTGGGTATGGCCGATGCGCCCGGCGATCCCCCGCCCCAGGTCGAGGCACAGCTTAGGCAACTGAGTGGATTTGCCGGAACCGGTCTCGCCGCACAGCACCACCACCTGATGGTCACGGATCAACGCCGCGACCTCGTCGCGGTGCTCGGTGACGGGCAACTCCGGGGGATACGAGATCTCGGGGACCAGGGATGTGCGCAGATCGAGAACGGCCTGAGAATGACGCATGGAACGCCACAGCTCGGCCAGGTCGCGTTCGCCCGCCTGTCCCCCCTGCGCGCGCCATTTCAGGCCCCGCAGTCGGTGCCGAAAACCCTGCCGATCGCGCAGCAGACAGGCAGCGATATCGGAATCGGTCGGCAGCCGGGATTGGTTTCGAGAAAGACCGTATGCCACTTCCAGGTCGTGTTGACATTTATTCTTAAGCGCGGGCGATTGCAAGAAATTTATACCCGTCGCACGTGAATATACTACTCTTATATGATTTTTTCATTGCAGAAAGCCAAGTAGTCCATTGGAAAATAAGGTATCCTAAGCGCCATGTTGGACTACAACCCTGTCATCGGAGCAGCTGGATGAACTGCGTGCGGCACATCGCGGTACGCAGGACAAACGCGAGGCCGACCGCATCAAGGCGGTGGTGGCGCTTGCGACCGGCTGGACGGCAGAGGAAGTGGCGGAAATCCTGCAAGTTGACGCCAATACCGTGCGTAACCACTTCAAGCGCTATCGCGTCGATGGCCTGGCGGGATTGAACCGGGTGGGT
>Ga0209453_1000025_pt1 | contig 19201 bp, 16 predicted proteins | sample WorMetulBAHAMAS1_FD_187397 | JGI IMG/M metagenome (GOLD analysis project Ga0209453, IMG submission 187397) | Marine gutless worms symbiont microbial communities from Max Planck institute for Marine Microbiology, Germany - Olavius ullae BAHAMAS.1... | ecosystem: Host-associated > Annelida >...
TTGGTCAGGCGATGTTCGCTGCGGTTGGCGGTGCAGACGCGATCAAACGCGTGGGCACCCGTGGGCTGGCGCTGACCGGTGGCGCAGAAACGATCGGTAAATTCCTTACCATTATCGGTGAGGACCTTGGTGATCGTGAAGGGGGCCTTGTCGATCAGGCGCGAGAGGAAACCGCCGGCAGAGGCGGCTGACTTGTCCTGGAGGCGTTCGACGTAGACCCAGCGGGTGGCGCGGTCAATCGCGGCAAAGCGGTACTGCCGATGGTCCTCATCCGGCATTTGGGGCAGATACTTGACGTCCACATGGACGCAGCCGGGATCATACGCCTTGACGGGCTTCACCGGCATCTTGGCGTCGGCCTCCCAGGGCATAGCGTCTCGAGGTTAGACACGCCGTGGCGGCGCAGACCGCGCTCCAGGCCAGAGCGCGAGACCTCGGGGTGGATGAACTCGCGGGTCACCGCCAGCAAGTCATCCAGGGGCAGCAGGAGGGTCTCGCGCAACGCTGCCACCACCGCTTCCTGGGCCGTGGCGTGGAGCCGATGGGGGCGGTGCGAGGCATCTTCCACCCCCTTGCGTTGGCGCCATTTCGCAACCGTGTAACGGTTGGGGTGGTAAGCCTCGGCCAGTTCCCGGTCGCTCACCGACTCGGGCTGAGACTGTAATTCCAGGCGGATAGCCGGTGGGGTACGGGCGTTCTTGTGCAACTGGATGTTCATTGGTGGGTGATTGCTATACTCAAAGCGTGATGATGTCGGACTTGTCAATCGCCGTCGCCCCGCGACTCGGCTTCCTTACCGCTCCCCTCTATTCCCTCCTCGGCCAGCAGGCGTAAGACCTCTCTCGCTTGCAATAGAGGATAGTTCCTCTTCGGTATATAATTACACGGGACCTGACAGTTAAGCGTTATTGGTCGGCAAAGTAAGGGAAAAACGACGAATCACGCGAATCCTCACGAATGGTAATCGATAAATTAAAAGAATTTCTCCGTATGGAGTCTGCCAGTGGAGTTCTGCTCCTGATTGCTGCCTTGTTGGCCATAGTGGTTGAAAATTCGGCGGCAAAATACCTCTATGGTGCATTACTGGACACTCCGGTCGAAATCAAAATCGGTGATTTTGAAATTGCCAAACCGCTGCTGCTCTGGGTAAACGATGGCCTGATGGCCATTTTCTTTTTCCTTATCGGTCTCGAAGTAAAGCGGGAACTTCTGGCCGGTGAGTTATCCCATCCCTCTCGCGTTGTATTACCCGTTATTGCGGCAGTGGGCGGTATGGCTGTCCCCGCCGCGATCTATGCCTCGATAAATTGGGGTGATCCGGTAGCCATGAAAGGGTGGGCAATCCCGGCGGCCACGGATATCGCATTCGCATTAGGGGTACTTGCACTGCTTGGCAGCCGGATACCACAATCGCTGAAGTTGTTTTTCATGACCCTTGCCATAATCGACGACCTGGGTGCCATCATTATTATCGCGGTGTTCTATACCGCCGATCTATCATTCTATTCGCTGCTGCTTGCTGCAATCGCCATCGCCGGCTTGTTCATTATGAATCGCAGAGGCGTATTGGGGTTGGCGCCTTATATGCTCGTCGGCATGGTGTTGTGGGCGGCGGTGCTCAAATCCGGCGTACATGCAACACTCGCGGGCGTGTTGACCGCCTTCTTCATACCCTTCAAGCGAGAGGCGGGAGAAACCCACACCCAGCTGGAAAGATTGGAGCACGACCTTCACCCATCGGTTGCTTATGGTATCTTGCCGCTATTTGCTTTTGCGAATGCCGGTGTCTCGTTTGAAGGTATTACGCTGGCATCCGTGCTCCATCCGGTTCCTTTCGGTATCGCCGCTAGCCTCTTTATCGGTAATCAAATCGGCGTATTCGGCTTTAGTTGGCTGGCGATAAAGCTGGGGATATCGAAGATGCCTGAAGCCGTCGGTTGGGTGCAGCTCTATGGTGTCGCCTTACTCTGTGGCATCGGTTTCACGATGAGTTTGTTTATCGGCTCGCTCGCATTCGAGCAGGGCGGCCCTGATTTTGCCGTGGATGACAGATTGGGCATTCTGTTCGGTTCGCTTGTATCCGGTATATTGGGTTACGTTGTATTGCGCTTTGGCTCTTTATGGATTCCAGACTGATCGAAGGGGACGGCGGTCCGTTGACAGAACAGGCAGTCTTTTCTCAACAACAATAGTAAGTTATACGATGCCCCTCTGGCTTGCTGAGAAGGCGAATTTGCGCAAAATATCCTACCAGTCTGGAATCCATAAAGAGCCACGGTAAAAATCGGGGAATCCGATAAAACGCATGGGATGTGACTCGTCGCAATAGGGCCTGACTATTCCTCCTCGTCGCGCCTTGCTCTCGGGCACGATCAGCACACCTCGCTTACCATAATATTCACGTGCGACGGGTATATCTCAATGGCATTGGGATGGAGCTCATCCGGGCAGCCGTCCGGTAGTGGCCCGTTCCCGGCCGCCGAGATCGGGATGGGTGCGGATGTACTCGAAACCATGCTGCTTGAAGATCGTTCGCACCGCGGATCCCTGGTCAAAGCCGTGTTCTAAGGCAATGAATCCGGCGGGTCGGAGCCGTGAGGCCACTTGTGCGCTCAAGGTGCGGATGGCGGCGAGCCCATCGGGGCCGGCGGCCAAGGCGCTATGCGGTTCCCGGATCAAGTCACCCTGCTCGAGGTGGGGATCCGCATCGGGGAGGTAGGGGGGGTTGCCGACGATGGCATCCAGAGACCGCGCGGCGATGGGCGTCAGCCAGTCGCAGCTGATGACGTGCGCGTTCCCGAGTGCATAGGTGCGGAAGTTCCTGCCGGCCATGCGGGCAGCTCCCATATCGCGGTCGGTCGCGATCAGGGTCCAGGCGGGGCGTTCGGAGGCCAGGGCGGCGGCGATGGCACCGCTCCCGCTGCCGGCGTCCAGGACCAGGAGCGGTGCGTCGGCACGGAGTTGTCCCAGTGCCAGCTCCACCAGGAGTTCCGTCTCCGGGCGCGGGATCAGAGTATCCGGAGTGACCTCCAGATCCAGGGTCCAGAATGCCTGATGGCCGCGGATATAGGCTATGGGCTCGCCGGCGAGGCGGCGTTGGATCAGGCTCTCGAAACGTGCCAAGTCCGTTGCGCCGAGCTTGGTCTCCGGCCAGGCCAGGAGCTCCGTCCGCGTGTGTCCGGTGGCATCGCACAACAGCAATACCGTCTCCAGGTGAGGGGAGGTCTGAGGTAGCGCCGCCAGCGCCGCGGCGGCTTCCCGGAGTACCCTTCCGATACTCGGTCTTCGCCGCGCGGTATCGGTGTGCCTAGTACGTATTGACACTCGGAAGGTTCGCACAAGAGAAAATGACGAATCGACGCGAATCCATCGTGAGGATTCGCGTGATTTGTCGTTTTTTTCTTACTTTGCCGACCGGTAACGCCTAACTTAATGGCATAGTCATCAGGGCTACCAGCTGCTCTGCCTGGTATTCCTGGATCAGAGGCTTGATGACCTGGTCCATCTGTCCGGTCATGATTTCATCGAGCTTGTGCAAGGTCAGGTTGATGCGGTGGTCGGTAACCCGGTTCTGCGGGAAGTTGTAGGTACGGATGCGTTCGGAGCGATCACCGCTACCGACCTGTAACCGGCGGGATTGGGCCTGTTCATCGACTTGGGCGGCCCGGGCCTGGGACAGTAGCTTGGATTGGAGCAGGGACATGGCACGGGCCTTGTTCTTGTGTTGGGAGCGCTCGTCCTGACATTCCACCACGATCCCGGAGGGCAGGTGAGTGATGCGTACCGCCGAGTCGGTTTTGTTCACATGTTGGCCGCCAGCGCCGGAGGCGCGATAGGTGTCGATGCGCAGGTCTTTGGCGTCGATCGCCAGGTCGTCGATTGCTTCGGCCTCGGGCAACACCGCAACGGTGCAGGCCGAGGTGTGGATGCGGCCCTGGGACTCGGTCTCGGGTACCCGTTGGACGCGGTGGGTGCCGGCCTCGAATTTGAGGCGCGAAAAGACGCCGCCGCCGCTGATGCGCAGCACGGTCTCTTTGTAGCCGCCGAGGTCGCCGAGGCTCTCGCTCATCTGTTCAATCGACCAACCCTTGAGCTCGGCGAAGCGCAGATACATGCGGGCCAGATCGGCAGCGAACAGGGCCGCCTCCGCGCCGCCGGTGCCGGCGCGGACCTCCAGAAAGACGTTGCGTTGGTCGTGGGGATCCGGGGGTATCAGCAGTCGTTTCAGCTCCGGTTCCAGGGCCTCGCGCCGTGCGCTGCCGGCGGCGATCTCCTCGCGGGCCATGTCCGCCAGCTCCGGGTCCGTCAATAGCTCTTCGGCACCGGCGATTGCGTCCTCGACTTGCTGATAACGCCGGTAGCAGGCCACTACGGCCTCCAACTGGGCGTATTCCCGACCCAGCTCGCGAAACTGTCGCGGGTCTTCCTGGATCTGTGGATCGGCCAGCAGGGCGGTGATCTCGCCGCAGCGGTCCGTGAGCTGATCGAGCTTGTGGCGAATGGAGGGATTCATGAGGAAGAACTCGAGTTTTCGTGGGGTCGGAAGAGCTCGTTGGCGGCCGCCAACAGCTCCTCCCGACCCTCTCGTCCGGCTTGTCGCAGGCGGATGCTGGGGCCATGAAGGAGCTTGTTGGTGAGGGTGTGCGCCAGAAAGCCGATGACTTCCTCGGGGGGCTTGCCGCCATGGAGTTGGCGCTGGGCCTTGGCGAGCACCTGATCGCGCAGGTGTTCGGCCCGGTCGCGGTAGTCCTGGATCAGGGTCACCGCATCCAGGGAACGCAGCCAGCAGAGGAATTCCTCGGTATGGAAGCCGATGATCTCCTCGGCCTGTTCGGCGGCTTCGCGGCGCGAGCGCAGGCCTTCCGCCACCACCTCCCGAAGATCGTCCACGGTGTAGAGATAGACGTCGTCCAGCTCACCCACCTCCGGTTCGATATCGCGGGGTACGGCGATATCCACCATGAAGATGGGGCGATGCTTGCGTTGCTTGAGGGCCCGCTCCACGGTTCCCTTGCCGAGTATGGGCAGCGGGCTGGCGGTGGAGGTGATGAGAATATCCACCTGCGGGAGGTGATTTGCCACTTCGGTCAGGGCGATGGCGGAGCCGTCGAACCGGACGGCCAGGCCATGGGCGCGCTCGACCGTGCGGTTGGCGGCGAGGACGCGCCCGATCCGGTGTTGGTGGAGGTGACGCGCGGCGAGCTCGATGGTTTCACCGGCGCCGACGAGCAGGGCGGTTTGGTCGTTCAGGTTGCTGAAGATTTGCCGCGCCAGGCTGACTGCCGCGAAGGCCACGGAGACCGGGCTGTTGCCGATGGCGGTATCCGTGCGTATCTGTTTTGCCACCGCGAAGGCGTTTTGAAACAGCCGGCCGAGCAGCTTGCCCGTGGCTCCGCTGTCATTGGCGATTTGAAAGGCCGTCTTGACCTGGCCGAGTATCTGGGGCTCGCCGAGTACCATGGAATCGAGTCCGCTGGTCACTCGCAGCAGGTGCGAGACCGCCTCGTGGTCCAGCCGCGTATAGAGGTAGGGCTCGAGGTGCGTCGGGTCCAGTCCATGGAATCGCCCCAACCAGTCGCTAACCGGCTTTCCCCCATTGGTATGTATGGAGCTGTAGATCTCGGTGCGGTTGCAGGTGGACAGGATGAGTCCCTCGCCGATCGGCGCGAGCTCGGTGAGGCTGCGCAGGGCACCCACCAGGATGTCCGGTCCGAAGGCGATGCGTTCGCGTATCTCCACGGGGGCGGTCTTGTGGTTGAGTCCGACTACCAGAATCGCCATCTGTGAAATAGTACTTTCGGGGAGGAACCTAGTTTTGATTCTTCGGCATCGGCGGTTTCTATGCAAGTAGCGATTGGGCAAGTGGCATCCGGGTAACTCATGTCGGGACATGGATTTCAGGAAACCTTGAGAAAAATCCCGGACTCAAGGATTTTTCAACCCGATAACAGACCTATCAAGTCGCGGATTATGTGGATTTTCGCAGCCGGGTGCCGTTTAAAGGTGTCCTCGAAACGTCGCCGTCATTTGGGTTTGGCTCTTTATGGATTCCAGACTGGTTAGGATATTTTGCGCAAATTCGCCTTCTCAGCAAGCCAGAGGGGGTCGTATAATTTGCTGTTATTTTTGAGAAAATACTGCCTGTTCTGTCATCGGTCAGAGTGCTACGGACCGCCGTCCCCTTCGATCAGTCTGGAATCCATAAAGAGCCGTGGGTTTTTAAGCGGGGACTCAGCAATTATACTATACTCGAGTCGTTAATGCGCGATTGGTATACATGACCTCGATGCGAAGCCGATTCAGCTTCTATTTCTTCCTCCTTTTTCTACCGTCGGTTGCCGATTGCGCCGATCCGTTACCCAGTGGTGATGCCCAGCGCTTCGCCAGCGTTACGGCTAAACCGGATCAGGCGCAGGAGGCTGTGGTGCAACCTCCGAAGGCCATGCGCCCCTCCGAGCCGACGGCGGAGCTCGTCTACGCTGTTCTCGTCGGGCAAATCGCCGCACAGCGTGGTGAGCAGGAAACGGCCTTCACGCATTTCCTGCGCGGCGCACGCTTGGCCCGGGATCCCCGATTGGCGGAGCTGGCGGTCAACGCGGCCCTCGCTCTTGACAGTGCCGCGGCCATGCAGCAGACTGCGGACGTGTGGCTCGACCTGTCCCCCCATGCGATCGGCGCCCACCAGCTGGCGGCCTACGCACGGCTCAAGGCCGATGACGTACCCGCTGTAATGGAGCACTTGCGGCGTATCATCGCGTTGGCGGCGGCAGAGGGTGGGGATGGCTATGGTCGCGCGGCCCACTTGGTTTCCAAGCTAGAGCTTCCCGACCGGCGTTTGAAGCTCATGAAGACCCTGACTTCCGAGGAACCGGAAAGCGCCGATGCTTGGTTTGCCCGGGCCATCGTGGCTGCCGGTGCCGACCGGCATGAGGAAGCGGTGAAGGCGGCGCGGCGGGCGTCGGATCTACGATCGGGCTGGAATCTGCCGCGTATCTTTCTCGTTCAATTGTTCCTGAATCATGGTGATCGCAAGCAGGCGCGCCAGGTCCTGGAGGCCTTCGTCAACGAGAGCCCCGATGACCGGAAACTACGCCTGTTCTATGCCCAGCTGCTCATTGATGAACGGGAGTTTTCCCACGCCCGCAATCTATTCGAGCAGATGTTGCGCGATGCGCCGAAGGCGCCGGACGTTCTGTTCGCGCTGGGCATCCTTTCACTGCAGATGGAAGATCTGGAAGCCGCCCGCGATTATCTCATTCAGCTGCACGCTACCAGTGAGCGTCAAAACGACTCCGCCTATTATCTCGGGCAGGTGGAAGAGCTGGCGGGTAATCCGGAGGCCGCCGTGTCCTGGTATCGGAAGGTGGCGGGTGAGCACGCCGTCGATGCCCGGGTGCGGGTTGCGCTGATGCGCGCCAAACAGGGAAAGGTGGAGCGCGCGCGCGAGCTCCTGCAGCAGCTGCGCGACCAATGGCCTGAAGATGCGCCGATGATTTACCTGGTGGAGGGTGCGGTGTTGGCCGACATGGATCGACCGGATGCGGCCATGGCGGTTTACGACGAGGCATTGGGGGCCTTCCCCGGCGATCATGATCTCCTCTACGCGCGTGGCCTGCATGCCTTCTCGCTGGATCGGCTGGATAGGATGGAAAGCGACTTCAAGGCCATCCTCGCCGAGGATCCGGAGAGCGCCGAGACCCTCAATGCCCTTGGTTACAGCTTGGCGGATCGGACCGAGCGGTTTGCCGAGGCCCTATCCTATATCGAACGCGCCTTGGCCCTGAAACCGGACGATCCTGCCATACTCGACAGCATGGGTTGGGTCCAGTTCCGGTTGGGTAATTTGGAACAGGCCTTGGAATACTTGCGCAAAGCCCTGGCCTTGATGCCCGATGGCGAGATCGCTGCGCACCTGGGCGAAGTGCTCTGGACCCTGGGTCGGCATGACGAGGCACGGAGTACCTGGGAGGCGGCCATGGACCGGGAACCGGACCACGAATATCTCCTGCGTTCGATCGGCCGCTACAATTTTACGCGTTCAGACTCCCAGCCCCAATGATGTCCCCTCCCCTGGGGCATCCTTGGCCCGCCCCGGCCAAGCTCAATCTCATGTTGCGGATCCTCGGGCGGCGTCCCGACGGTTATCATCGCCTACAGACCGTGTTCCAATTCATCGACCGGCAAGACCGGCTGTTTTTCAAGCCGCGTGACGACGGTCGGATCAGGCGCACATCGAATCTCGCCGGGATCCCGGAGGAGTCCGATCTGGTGGTACGTGCGGCACGCTTACTCCGGGACCGGGCCGACAGTGGTTTTGGGGTCGATATCCGAGTGGAGAAGCGTCTGCCGATGGGGGCTGGACTGGGTGGAGGCAGTTCGGACGCGGCGACGACACTGGTGGCATTGAACCGAATCTGGGATCTGGGCCTCTCCGAATCCGAACTGATCGAACTCGGTTTGACCTTGGGCGCGGATGTCCCGATTTTCGTTTACGGGCGTGCGGCCTGGGGGGAGGAGATCGGTGAGGTGTTGACCCCCATCGATCTGCCGGAGCCCTGGTATCTGGTGCTGGTGCCGCAATGTAAGGTAGCCACCGCTGCGGTCTTCTCAGACGAAGAATTGACAAGGAATTCGGCTCCAATCACAATGAAAAGTTTCATTGTCGGCGATGAGCGGAACGATTGTTTAGCGGTCGTGCGACGGCGCTACCTTGAGGTTTCAGTGGCCTTGGATTGGCTTGCTACCATTGGCCGGCCGCGGCTCACCGGAACCGGTGCCTGTGTATTCTGCTCATTTGCGACAGCGGCGCAGGCACATGCCGTTTGCTCGATGGTTCCGCCGCGCTTCTCCGCCTTCGTCGCCCGCGGCATGAATCGCTCACCTCTTTCGGAAATGATCCGGGTTTGACCCTTTTTGGGGCGTCGCCAAGCGGTAAGGCACAGGGTTTTGATCCCTGCATACCCAGGTTCGAATCCTGGCGCCCCAGCCATATGATCACATATCCGTCTCGGTGCGCCGGCTATTCGGTTGCCGCTACTCTTGTTGTGCGTTTTGGATCGATCCCTGGGGGTTGCGGCCAAGGATCATCCTCTTTTGGCGATCACGGAAGGCAGTGTGGATACGAGGCCGAAGATGTCCCTGAATCTTGACCTACTATAGTCTTCATGGTCCTTGTGTTGATGGAAGAATCGGTTGTACCCGCCAATCATATGATGGTGTTTTCCGGAAACGCCAATGTGCGCTTGTCCGCGGAAATCGCGACTTACCTGAACATCCCGTTGGGGAAAGTCGTCGTGGACCAGTTCAGCGACGGCGAAGTAATGATGGAGATCCAAGAGAACGTTCGCGGTCGTGATATCTTCGTGGTTCAGCCCACGAGTGCACCCGCCAACAGCAACCTGATGGAGCTGTTGGTGATGATCGATGCCTTGCGTTGGGCATCGGCGAAGCGGATTACGGCCGTTATCCCCTATTTCGGTTATGCGCGTCAGGATAGGCGCCCCCGTTCGGCTCGGGTGCCTATTACGGCGCGGCTCGTGGCCAAGATGCTCGGCCATGCCGGTACGGATCGCGTCCTCACCATGGATCTGCACGCCGACCAGATCCAAGGCTTCTTCGATATACCGGTGGACAATGTGTATTCGTCGCCCATCCTCTTGGGCGATATCTGGCGACGGAAGTATCCTGATCTGCTCGTAGTATCACCCGACGTCGGCGGTGTCGTGCGGGCCCGTGCGTTGGCGAAGCAGCTCGACGATGCCGATCTGGCGATCATCGACAAACGCCGGCCACGGGCCAATGAAGCGAAGGTCATGAACATCATCGGCGACGTAAAAGGCCGAACCTGTGTGCTGATCGACGATTTGGTGGACACTGCTGGGACCTTGTGTCGAGCGGCCGTAGCGCTCAAGGAGCATGGAGCGACCAAGGTAGTTGCCTATTGCACCCATCCGGTGCTTTCCGAGCCGGCGGTTTCCAATATCGCCGAGTCTTTGCTGGATGAACTGGTGGTTACCAACACCATCCCGTTGCGCCCGGACGCGGTTGCCTGCTCCAAGATCCGCCAGTTGAGTATCGGTGAATTGCTTGCCGAAACCATGCGCCGCATCTCCAACGAGGAATCCGTCAGCTCGTTGTTCGTGGCCTGATCGACAATGCCATTAAGTTAACTGTTGGCCGCTTGTCGTGGTGGGTCGGAATAGAAAAGAGAAAACGACGAATCGTGCGAATCCATTCGTGAGGATTCGTCGTTTTCTCTTTTCTATTCCGACCCACCACGACAAGCGGCCAACAGTTAACTTAATGGCATTGGGATCGAGGTTATCTTGCCTTTTTCAAAACGACCGTAACGAAAAGCTGGGGCGAGTCGTAGGGTCCCTATCCGGGTCTTCACCGGGAAGCTTCCCGCGAAGACCCTCCCAAACCGCCCGCTCTTACAGGTAGTATCGGGTAGTGTTTAAGCGATGTGCCTATGTCCTGGTCGCGGGACGGATGGCGTGTTTCGGCAATGCAAGTGAGCTGGAGAAAATAACATGAGCGCGAACTTTGAGGTCAATGCGCAACGCCGTCAGGATGCAGGGAAGGGTGCGAGCCGCCGCCTGCGTCGTCAGGGGTTGGTTCCAGCCATCGTCTATGGCGCGGATCGGGAACCGGAGATGATCAGTCTGGTCCATAACGAGCTGGTTCGGCACCTGGAGTACGAGGCGTTTTACTCCCAGGTATTGGATCTCAAGGTAGGCGATGAGACCGAGGAAGTCGTCATCAAGGATCTGCAGCGCCATCCGGCAAAGCCCTTCATCCTGCACGTGGATTTTCAGCGGATCCGGGCGCTGGAGAAGATTCGCAAGACGATACCGCTGCATTTCCTCAATGAAGACAATGCCAAGGGAGTGAAACTCGGTGGCATGGTTTCCCGCAAGCTCACCGAGGTCGAGGTCGTTTGTCTACCCAAGGATCTACCCCGGAATATCGAGGTCGATCTGCTGGAAATGGAGGTCGGGGACATCGTGCATCTATCCGCGATCTCGTTGCCCGAGGGCGTAATGCTCGCCCACGCACCGGACCCGGATGTACCCGTCGTGATCATCCATGGTGCCCAAATCCACGACGAAGAAGAAGCGGAAGCAGCGGAAGCGGGTGACGAGGAAGGGGAGGGCATCGAGCCCACCGAGCCGCAGTCTTGACACCGGGAACCGCAAGGGCGCGCAGGGCGCGAAGATGAGTTTTATCCGCGGATTATTTTCATTTTCATGCGCTGACGTGCACGAAAATGGTACGGATTTCTCGCCGCATGTTCAGGATTTACCACTACCCGAAATCGGATAGGACCGGCGGGTAGGTAACATGGTTGAGCGAGGGATAAGGCTTATCGTGGGTTTGGGTAATCCTGGACCGGAATACGAAGCGACCCGCCACAACGTGGGCTATCGATTCGTGGATGTCCTTGCCGAGTGCAACGGCGGTCGGTTCCGGGTCGAGAACAGGTTCCGTGGGCTCCTCTGTCGGCTCCTAGTCTCGGGGCAGGACCTACGGCTGCTCAAGCCGATAACCTTTATGAACCGAAGTGGGCAGTCCGTGGCTGCGGTAGTCCGTTATTTCCGCATTGCTCCCGAACAGGTATTGATTGCGCACGACGAGTTGGATCTGCCGGTCGGAACCCTGCGGTTGAAACAAGGGGGTGGACACGCCGGGCACAATGGACTGCGAGACGTCATCAGTGCGCTCGATAGCCGGGATTTCTGGCGCCTGCGTATCGGTATCGATCATCCCGCGGATCGGTCGGAAGTCGTAAATTATGTCCTCGGCCGGGCCTCCAGGGAGGACGAGCGTCGAATTCGGGATGCCCTGGACCAAGCGGAGCAGTGTCTTTCCGCAGCGCTGGCAGGTCAGTTCCAAATTGCCATGAATCGGCTTCACGGCAACCGATGTACAACCTGAATCAATAGCAGGAAAACTTCCTGCATATGAGAGAATAAGCAATAGGCACCCGGACCTCTCAGCGTGAATCGATGCAAACCCTTGCGCCTGAACTCTTTAAATCCCTAGCCGGCAGCGTCAAGGATCTCTTGCCGATCATCGGGGTGATCGCCTTTTTTCAGCTCCTGGTGCTCGGTCAACCCATCCCCAATCTCCTGGAGCTGCTGTGGGGCACTTTGCTGGTGATGGTGGGACTGACCCTGTTCGTCCAGGGGCTCAAGCTCGGGCTGTTCCCGATCGGCGAGAGCATGGCCTGGGACTTTGCCGCCAAGGGTAGTCTGCTGTGGCTGTTGTTATTCGCCTTTGCCTTGGGCTTCGGGACCACCATTGCCGAGCCGGCCCTGATCGCGGTTGCCGAGGAGGCCGCCAAGGTAGCGGCCCGAGGGGGCATGATCGTCGACGCGACGGGCGCGCGCGAGGCCTATGCCAAGGGGCTACGCTACACGGTCGCCCTGTCGGTCGGTCTGGCCATCGTGATCGGGGTGCTGCGCATCCTGCGCGGTTGGCCGATTCAGTATCTGATTATTTGCGGTTATCTCGGGGTGGTGGTCATGACGGTCTTCGCTCCCAAAGAGATTATCGGCATCGCCTATGACTCCGGCGGCGTGACCACCTCGACCATCACCGTGCCGCTGGTGGCGGCCCTGGGTGTCGGGCTCGCCTCCAGCATCGAGGGACGTAATCCCATGGTCGACGGCTTCGGGCTTATCGCCTTTGCCTCCCTGACGCCCATGATTTTCGTCATGGGTTACGGAGTCCTGCTGTGACCGAGTATTTGGTCTCTCTCTGGTCCTCCCTCCTGGCGACCATCGACGATGTGCTGCCGATCATCGGTATCCTGGTGGGCTTTCAGGTGTTGGTTCTGCGTCGCCCCATTCCCAACCTCAAACGAGTGCTGCTGGGCTTTCTGCTGGTCCTCTTGGGGTTGGCCTGCTTCCTCGAGGGGTTGGAGCGCGCCTTGTTTCCCCTGGGTAAGCTCATGGCCGAGCAGCTCACCGCCCCGGATTTTCTGGGTATCACGGGCGGTGAGACCAACGGCAACGGTGCCGAGTACTGGGGGCGCTATGCCTGGGTCTATCTGTTCGCTTTTGCGATCGGATTCTCGACTGCCATCGCGGAGCCTTCCCTCATCGCCGTGGCCATCAAGGCCCGCCAGGTGTCGGCTGGTACCATTCACCCCTGGGGGTTGAGGATCGCCGTGGCCATCGGGGTAGCCGTCGGGATCACGCTCGGTACCCACCGCATCGTTACCGGGATCCCGCTGCACTACTACATCATCGGCGGTTACGTCGTGGTCCTGTCTCAAACCTGGTTCGCGCCACGGGCCATCATCGCCCTGGCCTACGACTCCGGGGGGGTATCGACCTCCACCGTCACGGTCCCGTTGATAGCGGCCCTGGGGCTGGGGCTTTCGAGCAATATTCCGGGGCGCAACCCGCTCCTCGACGGTTTCGGGCTCATCGCCTTTGCCTGCCTGTTCCCGATCATGACCGTGATCGCCTATGCGCAGCTCAGCGGGTTCGTTACCCGGTGTAAATCCGGTATGCGTTCCCAATCCGTAGGAGAATGAACGCCATGCACTTCAAGCTCATCCTGGCATTTGTCGAAGACAGCGAAACCAAAGACGTGCTCGAGGCTGCCCGCAAGGCCGGGGCGACCGGCTCGACCGTGATCAGCCAAGCCCGGGGAGAAGGCGTCGAGAAATCCAAGACCTTCTTCGGTCTGACCCTGGAGACCCAACGCGACGCCATTTTGCTGCTGGTAGAGGAGCATATGAGTCGCAGTATCCTGGAGACTATCGCCAAGGCCGGACACTTTGACGAGCGGCCCGGTCACGGTATCGCCTTTCAAGTGGACGTGGAGGACGCCGTGGGCGTCGATCACCAGGTTCGAAAGCTCTTTGAGACCGTGCAGAAGGAGATCCTGACATGAACGCCAAACAGCTCGTGCGCGTCCGTGACGTCATGAAGCCCCAATTCGATACCGTGGATGGTTTGGCCACGGTGGCGCAGGCCCTGGAGACCATGGCTCATGTGGATACCAAGACCCTCATCGTCAGGAAACGCCACGACGACGATACCATCGGCATGGTCGTGATCTCGGACATTTCCCGCTTGGTACTGGCCAAGGACCGCGCCCCGGACCGGGTCAACATCTATGAGGTCATGTCCAAGCCCGTATTGTCGGTAAATCCCGAGATGGACATCCGTCACTGCGCGCGTCTGTTCGCCCGTTTCGACCTGACCCGGGCGCCCGTGGTGCAAGACGACGAGGTGGTCGGGATCGTGAGCCTTACCGATTTGGTGGTAAAGGGCATGATGCCCTATCTGATAAGCGATCCTGAATGATTCGGCGTTGTCTGGAGGATTTGACGTGTTGCGTTCGATGCACCAGGGCACGCTGATGAATGGCCCGTGCCCAACCAGTTGGACACGCGCACTGGCCTGAATTCCGTAACATGTGGGACGGAGAGACGACCGTGCTGCTTAATTAATCGTGGGGTAGTGGTAAATTTCAAAGTGGTAGATTAAGGAATTACTGCCAACGGTACTGGCCGCTTCGCCCTCTCTCCCGCCGGGAGAGGGTCGGGGAGAGGGGGTCAAAAAGGAAATGGGGAGTGGTTGATGAACCTCTCTACCCTTACCACTTGAAAATTTACCACTACCACGCTCTGAAAATCCGGCAATACTTTTCACGCATGGCATTCAGGATCTGTGCCAGTGGCGAAATATCGGACAGAAACCCGGATACCAGGACATTGGTGTCAAGCACCAGCCCAGCCTCATGCCGCCGTTCCTCTCGGACCTCCCTGATGACGGCATTGATCTCGTCCAAGGTCATTTTGTCCGAACCTTGCTTGCGGGTCCGGCTGCGGATTGCGTCCAATGCCCGACCGAACCGGAGGTCGCGTCGGGCTTGCAGGTCGCGGTCGACCACAGGCCTCGGTCAGGACCGCGAACGGCTTGCCGTTACGGGTGACGACCAGCTTGTGGTATTGGACCAGTTTCTCCCAGACCTCACCGGGTTGAGTGTGAAAGTCACGAACGCTGATGGAATCCATGGGATACCTGGGTAGGACCATTGGAAGGATAACGAAGTGGATAGCTCCTCTATCCATGATGCCGAAAGACACCCTTTTGGTTCTTTATGGATTCCAGACTGGTAGGATATTTTGCGCAAATGCGCCCGATCAGTCTGGAATCCATAAAGAGCCTCGTTTTTTTATATACCCGTCGCACGTGAATATTCTGTAAACAAGGTGTGCTGATCGTGCCCGAGAGCAAGGCGTGACGAGGAGGAATAGTCAGGCCCTATTGCGACGAGTCGCAACGCGGCTATCGGGTGCGAGTGGCGTGCATCGCGGCGAAATATTCACGTGTGACGGGTATACACCCCCCCATCCGAGACCGACTGCCGGCGAGACCGGTAGCTGGCAGCGATCTCAAGACACCGCCGCCAGCCTGGTCACTTCTTCCACGTCCACCGATACCAGACGCGAGACGCCCGGCTCTTGCATGGTCACGCCCAGGAGATGGTCCGCGATCTCCATGGTCAGCTTGTTGTGGGTGATGAAAATGAACTGCACCCGATCGGACATGGAACGCACCAGCTCGCAAAAGCGCCCGACGTTGGCATCGTCCAGGGGGGCATCCACCTCGTCGAGCATACAGAAAGGGGCCGGGTTGAGCTCGAAGATGGCAAACACCAGGGCCACGGCGGTCAGTGCCTTCTCACCGCCGGAGAGGAGATGGATGCTGGCGTTGCGTTTGCCCGGCGGGCGCGCCATGACAGTGACGCCTGTCTCCAGGAGATCCTCGCCGGCCAGCGCCAGGTAGGCCTGACCACCGCCGAACAGGCGCGGGAAGAGCTGCTGAAAGCCCTGATTGACGGAATCGAAGGTCTCCTTGAAGCGGTCGCGGGTCTCGCGGTCGATGCGCCGGATGGCCTGCTCCAGGGTCTGGAGGGAGCGGGAAATGTCGGCGTGCTGGGCATCCAGGTAACGCTTGCGTTCGGACTGTTCCGCGAGCTCGTCGATGGACGCCAGATTGATGTTGCCCAAGCGGGCGATGCGTTCCGAGACCTTTCCCAACCGCTCCTGCCAGACCTCCTCGTCGGCATCCGCCTCCAGATCGGCGAGTAACGCCTGCGGATCCAGACCTGCCTCGGCGAGCTGTTCCTCCAGGGTCCGTCTGCGCACGCGTTGTTCCTGCCGCGCCAGGCGCAGGGCATCCAACGCCTGCCGCTGTTCACCGATGTCCTGCTCTACCCGGTGACGCTCCTGCTCCAGGGTGCGGACGCGGCCGTCCAGCTCCTCCATCCGCTGCCGCGAGGCACCCAGCTGCTCCTCGACTTCGAGACGCAAGGCGAGCTGTTCTTCGAGCCCCTTCTCCTGTCCGGCCAGGGGAGCCAGGGAGGCCTCCAGGCTCAGGCGCAGCTCATCGCGGCGCGCGCCGAGCTGACGACACTGCTCCCGTGCCCGCTCCAGGTTGCGCAGCCTGGCCTCTCGGGAGGCACGGCGGGCCTCGATGGCGACTTGCAGGCGATGGGCTCGCTCTCGCGCTTCCCGTTCCTGCTCCCGCGCCTCCGCCACCTGACCCCGCAGGGCCTCACGTTGTTCAGTCAAGGCCGTGCGCCGGTCGGCCAGGGTGTCGATTTCCTCCAGGGCTCCATGCAGGCGTTCCCGTGCTGCTGCCTCCTCGACCCCGGCCTCCGCCAGACGCTCGGCCAGCTCCGCGCGCTCCGCCTCCAAAGTGGCACGGCGGTCGTTCTGGTGCTCCAGTCGGGTGCGGTGTCCCGTAAGGTCCGCCCGGACCTTGGCGCCGGCCTTTTCGATCCCGGTGGTCTCGGTACGCAATGCCTCGCGTTCCTCCTCGACCTCGTGCCAACGGGTCCGCAGCTGCTCCTGTTGTTGCTCCAGGGTCCGGACCTGGGCCGCGAGGGTCGCGGACTGCTGCTCCAGCGCTTTGAGCTCCTCGGCCCGCACCAGCACCCCTCCCAGGGCGCCGTCCGCCTCCGGCGTGCGCAGCCAGTTGGGACCCACCAGGATCCCGTCCCGGGTGACCAGGACCCCGCCCGGATCGAGGGTGCCGCGCCTGCTCAGGGCCTCCGGCAGATCCTGTGCCACTCGCACGGACCCGAGCAGCCCCTGCAGAGGCCAGGGGCAATGCACCCGTGCCAGGAGCGAGTCGGGAGCCGTGGGGCTAAAGGTTTCAGTCCCCTCGAGCAGCACCAGAGTGCCAAGATCCGCCCCATCCACCGCGGCCCCGATCCGGTCCAGGGAATCGGTGCGGACGGCACGCAGGTAACCCGCGAGCACCACCTCTACCGCCGCCTCCCACCCGGACTCGACCACCAGCTCATCGACCAACCTGGGGGCGTCCGCCAACCTCTGGTCGGTCAGCCAATCGGCAAGGGCCGTGTCCGCATCGTCCAGGGCTGCCTCCTGCAGCGCGGTCAGCGCCGCCTGACGGCCGCGTACCGATTGCAGCTCGGTCCGCGCCGCATCGAGCTGTCCGCCCACCTCGCGCAGCGCCCGTTCCTGCTCCTGAAAGGTCTCGGTCAGCTGTCGTTCCTGATCCCGGAGGGCGGCAATCCGCTCATCGTACTCCTGGGCCTGCCCTTGCAGGGCCTGGATTCGGACCTCCAATTCCTCGGTGTTCTGCCGTCCCAGCTCCTCCTCTACCCGGCTCTGGCGGGCGCGGAGCCGATCCATGCGTTGCTCCAGATGGTTGATATGGGTCCGCTCCACCTGGGCCAATTCCGCGGGGGCGGCGGCCTGCCGGTTGAATTCCTCCCATTGGACCTCCCAGGCCTCACGCTGGGATTCGACGGCGCTCACCTGCACCAGGGCCTCCGCCAGCGTCGCGGCGGCCGCCGCGTGCTCGGGTCCGTCCGTAGCCAAGGCCGCGTCGATCTCCGCCACGGTGTGCTCGTCGTGGGTGAGCAGATCCCGGACCTCGGCGAGCTCACGCTCCAGGTGGTCGACCTCGCCTTGCTGGCGTCCGCGGCTCTCCTTGGCGAACCGGATGCCCTGTTCGAAGCGTGCGATCTCGGAACCGACGGCATAATAGCGACCCTGGATCGCGTTGAACTCGTCCGATGCCTCGACATAGCGGTCGCGCAGTTTCTCGCTGTCCGCCTCCAGTTGCCGCTGCCGCACGACCTGGCCCTCCAGCGCCGTCTCCCGGGTCCGCAGGGACTCGTCCTGGGTCCCGATCTCCCGGTCGAGGGACCGCCAGCGCAGGGCCCGCAGCTCCGCCTCCAGCCGCCGCTCGTTCTGTTTGAGGCGCCGGTATTTCTCGGCGGTAGCGGCCTGCCGTTCCAGGCGCGCGAGCTGCTTGGCGACCTCCTCGCGCAGGTCATCCAGGCGTTCCAGGTTGTCGCGGGTATGGCGCATCCGGTTTTCCGTCTCGCGCCGCCGTTCCTTGTACTTGGAGATACCCGCCACCTCTTCCAGAAACAGGCGCAGCTCCTCGGGTCTGGCCTCGATGAACCGGGAGATGATGCCCTGCTCGATGATGGCGTAGCTGCGCGGACCCAAGCCCGTGCCCAGAAACAGGTCCTGGATGTCGCGGCGGCGGCAGCGCGCGCCGTTGAGGGAATAGACCGACTGGCCGTCCCGGGAGACCTGACGCTTGACCGAAATCTGGCTGAACCCGGCGTACTCCCCGCCGGCACCGCCGTCGCTATTGTCGAATACCAGCTCGATACCGGCGGTACCCACCGGCTTGCGGCCGGTGGAGCCGTTGAAAATGACATCGGACATGGACTCGCCGCGCAGCATCTTGGCCGAGCGCTCCCCCATCACCCAGCGCACGGCGTCGATGACGTTGGACTTGCCGCACCCGTTCGGTCCGACGACCCCGGCCAGGTTGCTTGGAAAATGCACGGTCGTGGGATCGACGAAGGATTTGAAGCCAGCGAGCTTGATCTTTTCCAGTCGCATCCCGGAAAGATACAGGAGGAACGGGATCGGGGCCAAACCGCAAGGTCAAAGATCGCCGCTTGTGGGAATTTTTTTTGCCGCAAATGAATGTGAGCCCGTAAAGCCGGATGTTTGCGAGTCCGACCGATTATGTTTGCGAGCCGTTACATATAAGGGCACCTTGAAAAATAGCGCTGTTGCTGGCGGTCGAGTTAAAATTGTGCCCATCCGATCCAGCCCCCAAGTGAGTATCGCCATGGGCCAGTACAGTTTCTTCGACCACGAAAACCGGTTGCACAG
>Ga0209453_1000026_pt1 | contig 18785 bp, 19 predicted proteins | sample WorMetulBAHAMAS1_FD_187397 | JGI IMG/M metagenome (GOLD analysis project Ga0209453, IMG submission 187397) | Marine gutless worms symbiont microbial communities from Max Planck institute for Marine Microbiology, Germany - Olavius ullae BAHAMAS.1... | ecosystem: Host-associated > Annelida >...
GACTCGGGCTGAGACTGTAATTCCAGGCGGATAGCCGGTGGGGTACGGGCGTTCTTGTGCAACTGGATGTTCATGGTGGGTGATTGCTATACTCAAAGCGTGATGATGTCGGACTTGTCAATCGCCATCGCCCCGCGGCTCGGCTTCCTTACCGCTCCCCTCTATTCCCTCCTCGGCCAGCAGGCGTAAGACCTCTCTCGCTTGCAATAGAGGATTGCTCCTCTTCGGTATATAATTACACGGGACCTGACAAGGCTTCGATTGGGGGGTTAACCCTTGCCCGACCGGGACTTTCACACAGCAAGAAGCGCCAGCCAAGCTTCGCTTGGCGCACTAACGATTCGACCCCCCCACTGCTGCCATCCCTGGCACCTGGATTCCGGCAATCCCTGCCGGAATGACGGGGTAGGGGTCGGCAGACATCTTCACTTAAAATTTAGCCACTACCCGGCAGGCAGTTAAGACCAAGGCACCTTGATTTTTTAGACAGCGCTTCAGGTTTGGTGGACACAACCCACCCTACGGATGCTGACAACTGCTCTGATCTACCGTCGCTCTTTGGTCCCGACCCCCAACGAGCGCAGCTTGCGGTACAGGTGGGTGCGTTCCATGCCCGCCTCCTTAGCCAACCTGCTGACGTTACCACCGTGCTTTGACAGCTGGTATTCCAGATAGCGCTTCTCGAATTGCTCGCGTGCCTGCCGCAACGGTTGCTCGAAGGAGACCTTATCCCCCGCCGGTTTGGAGGGAACGGCCGGGGTCGATCCGAGGGCGGTTTCGACTTCGTCCTGGGTGATTTCATCTCCGGCCCCCAGGATCAATACCCGCTGCACCAGGTTTTTGATCTCGCGGACGTTTCCGGGCCAGTTGTAGTTACGCATGAAATTCTGGGCCCCGACGTTGAACCGGCGATAGGGCAGCTTTTCGTGGGTGGCGAAATAGTCTACGTAGTAGCTCAGCAGCTCGGGGATGTCTTCGGTGTGTTCACGTAGCGGCAGGATGTGCAGGGGTACCACGTTCAGGTGGTAGAAGAGGTCCTCGCGAAAGCGCCCGCTGCGCACTTCTTTTTCCAACTCGTGTTGGGTGGCGGCGACGATGCGCACATCGATCCGTACCGGTTCGGAGCCCCCGACCCGGAGGAAGGAGCCGGTATCCAGGGCGCCCAAGAGCTGGCCCTGGACCTGCCGGTCCATGTCTGCTACCTCTTCGAGCAGCAGGGTACCGCCGGCGGCCTGTTCCAGGCTGCCGTAGTGGATGTGTCCGTCCTCTTCGGTCCCGAACAGCTCCCGCGCGGCGTTGTTGCGGGCAATGGCGGAGACCCCCAGGGCCACGAAAGGGCGGTCCTTGCGGCTACTCTGGGCGTGGAGATAACGGGCGAAGGTCTCGCGTCCGCTGCCCGCCTCGCCGGTGATCAGCACCCAGGTGTCGTGTTGAGCGATGCGCCTGATCTGCTCGCGCAGCCGTTGCATGGCGGTGCTGTGGCCGACCGGCTCGTGGGTGACGGTCGTACGTCGCCTCAGACCCGCGTATTCCTTCTGCAGTTTGTCCGCCTCCAGGGCATGTTCCATCGTCAGCAGGAGCTTGGCCATGGAGAGGGGCTTTTCCAGGAAGTCGTAAGCCCCGAGGCGGGTGGCCTCGACCGCGGTCTCCACCGTGCCGTGGCCGGACATCATAATCACCGGACAGGGCAGGCCATCCTCTTGTGCCCATTCCTTGAGGAGGCTGATGCCGTCGTAATCCGGCATCCAGATGTCGAGCAGCATGAGATCGGGCCGGCGGTCACGCAGGGCGTGGCGGGCCGCCTCGCCGTTTTCGGCGCAGGTAACGGCGTAGTCTTCGTCTTCCAGGATTTCCTGAACCAGGGTTCGGATATCCGGTTCATCGTCTACTACCAGAATATGTGGTGAGCTCATGCGTTCCTAGATCCTTGTTGGTCGGGTATCGATGGTATCCGCGGCGTCTGGCGGGTCGGAGCGGCCGGCCTCGCTTGCCACAGGGGCAGCCGGGCCGTGAGGCGGGCCCCGGCGTCCGCGTTCTCGACCCAAATGATACCGCCGTGTTCTTCGATAATCTTCTTGACGATAGCCAATCCCAGGCCGGTCCCTTTCGCCTTGGTGGTGACATAGGGGTCGAAGATGGTGCCCAGCAAGGTCTCGGCGATGCCTCCCCCGTTGTCCTGGACCCATAATTCGACGGAGTGCTGTTCGGCCTGCTCGACCTGGGACGTGGCGACCAGGATGCGAGGTTCGGCACGGCTCTCCACGGCCTCCTGGGCGTTCTTCACCAAGTTGTGGATGACTTGGCGCAGGCGCCGCGGATCGCCCATGATCCGGGCGCCCGGGGCCTCTAGTCTCAGCGCCAGGTGGCTACCGGAGCCGGCGGCGCGGTAGAGGTCCATGACCTCCGAAACCAGGGTGTCCAGGCATAGGGGTTCGACCTCCATCTTGGGCGTGCGGGCATAGCTGGAGAAGTCGTTGACCATCCCTTTCATGGCCTCTACCTGGGCAATGATGGTGTGGGTGGCCCGGTCGACGATGCCTGCGTCCCGGTCCCGGAGTTTGGGTAACAGCTTGTGGCGCAGGCGCTCGGCGGAAAGTTGGATGGGCGTCAGCGGGTTCTTGATCTCGTGGGCCAGGCGGCGGGCCACCTCGCCCCAGGCGGCGTCGCGTTGGGCCGTGATCAGGGTCGTGATGTCGTCGAAGACTACGACATGTCCGTACTGATTGCCGTTCGGGCGCAACAGGGAGCTGCCTCGACAGAGGAGTACCTGTCGGCCCTCGCCGCCGAAAAGCGTGATTTCGGTCCGCCACTCCTCGGGGTCGTCCAGGTGCTCCTGCACCGTCTCCACCCAGCGCGAGACTTGCGGATGCCGCCGGGTGAGTCCGGCCAGGTTCTGTTCCCGCATCTCGTCGGGGGACAGGCCCAGAATATGGGATGCGGCAGGGTTGGTGGTACGCAGCCGTTGGGCGGGACCGATGGAGACGACCCCGGAGGATAGCCTGCCGAGCACCGTCTCCAGATAGGCCCGTTGGGCCTCGACTGCCTGTTGGCTGCGGTCGGCGGTGTCGCGGGCCTGGGAGATCCGCTGAGTCATGGTATTGAATGAAGTCACCAGGAAGGTGAGCTCGTCGTCGTGGCGCGGCACCGGGAGCTGCTGCTCGTAGTCGCCCGCGGCCACGGCCCGGGTACCGCGAGCGATGTCCGCCACCGGCGCTACCAGGCGCCGGGCCGTATGGAAGGCGGTGATCAGGGCCGCCATCAGGCCGAAGCCCAACACCAGCGACAGGGTGACGGAGAAGCTGAGTTTCAGAGACTGACGCAGATAAGCGAGCTCAGCATAGCGATTATAGGCGTCTTCCAGGCGTTGCGAGAGCCCGCTGATATGTTCGGAGGTGGGAAAGACGAGCTGCAACTTGGGCGAGTGATCAATGGGATCCGCCATCAAGACCCGTACCACCAGGTCGCCGCCCGCGCGGATCTCCAGCCCGACATAGTTGGTGCCGGAGCGCACCCGCTGGAGGATTTCCCGGTGCGGGTGATCCGGGACCAATTGCGTCGGGTCCTCGTTGGCATAACCCCGGACCTGTCCGCCGGGACCGAGGAGCAGGGCCTCCAGCGCACCGGCTTGGCGTCTGAGCGTCTCCAGGCTCAGCGCCGGTGCCGTCGTGGCGCTATCCTCGAGACTTGCGAGCAGCTGCTCGGAGTATTTGAGCAGTACCCGTTGATTGAGGTCGAGGGAGGCCTGGTTGAGTGCGATCGCATCTTTCATGGCGCGGTCTATCTCGACGTCGAACCAGCTGTCGATCCCGTGCAGCAGAAAGCCGAGCGAATAATAGTAGACCACGGCCACCGGCAGCAGGGAGAGCAGCACGAAGCGGATCAGGATGCGCCAGGTCAGGCGCGAGCCGGCGGTCTGCCGGCGATAGTGGCGCACCAGCTTGACGACATTGACGACTACCATCACCGCCAGGACCAAAAGCCCCAGGAGTACCAGGGAGAGTAGGGGTAAGAAGGTGCGGCTCAGCTCCTCGGAGTTTTGGACCGCGCCGCTCATGAGGTCCAGGGCGACGAACAGGACGATCATCAGGGCCGCGACCGGGAGCATGCCCGGATAGCGCAGGCGTTTCAGGGTTGCAAGGGCCATTGCGTCCAACCACTGGAGAGCTGCCAGGCAGGAAACAGGTAGGCGATGGGCCGCAAGGGGAGGGGGAGCGCCTCGACATCCAAGGAGGCCTTGACCCAGAGCTCGAATGCCTCGCCCGCCTTACGGAGCCGTTCCCTGGACACCAGTTGCAGGTCCTCGATCCTCCCCAAGGCGGCGATGGCCGCGTCCCGGGTTACATAGTCGGAGCCCGTGCCGCCTTCACGCGGAAGCGGGGATACCAGGTAGCGCTCGGACAGGGGCTTGTAGCAGATGCGGTAGCGCAACCGTCGGTCGACCAGGCTCCGGTCCCACACCCAATCATCGGCACCCCGCAGCTGGATGTGGACCTCAAGGGTCAGGGGAACGCCATTATCCAGGGCCTCCAGGGCCTCCGCACTGAAGCCATAGCCGATGTCGGCGTCCATGACCAGCAGCTCCCCCTCGTCCCTGGTTTGCACCGCGGCGACGGTGAACTCTGCCACGGCCAGGGGGGCCATGGTCAGCGCCCGGAGGACGAGCAGTATCCAGGAAAGGTGTTGCAGGTACCGCATCAGCCGGATTTCTCCAGCAGCGCGTAGTAGAAGCCGTCGGTTCCTCCTGCCTGGGGCAGGGTTTGACGCCCGCAGGGGCGCGCTATTCCCCATGTCTTTTCCAGCGGACGCGCGTGGGCGTCGTCCCGGCGCCCGAGAAAGGCCCGGATTTGCTCCTCGTTCTCCGCCGGCAAGAGCGAGCAGGTGGCATAGAGCAGGGTGCCGCCGGGGATCAGCAGGGGCCACAAGGCGTCCAGCATACGGGCCTGCACGCCGCACAGCGCGGGGAAATCAGTGTCTCTGTGTAGCCATTTGATGTCCGGATGACGTCGAATGACCCCGGTAGCGGAGCAGGGCGCATCCAGGAGGATACGGTGGTAGCGCGTCCGGGCCCAGGCACCGCCGGGGGCCGTGGCATCGCCCTGGGCGATCCGGGCCGAGAGGGAGAGCCGATGCAGGTTGACGCGCACTTGCTCCAGGCGGGCCGGATCGATATCCAGGGCCGTGAGGTCCGGATTCCCCCCGGCGCGTTCCAGAATATGGGCGCTCTTGCCGCCCGGAGCGGCACAGGCATCGAGCACGCGCTCCCCCGGCTGGGCGTTCAGCAGCCCCGCGGCGAGCTGGGCACCGGCGTCCTGGACCGAAACCAGGCCAGCCGCGAAACCGGGTAGCCCGGCGGTAGGCACCGGTCGATCCAGTGTGAGTCCGTGGGTGGTGTCTCGGGTCTGGCGGGCCGTCAGGCCAGCGGTGCTGAGCTGCCGCGCATACTGGGTGCGTGTGGTCTTGAGACGGTTCACGCGCAGGGTCATGGGTGGCCGGGCATTGCTGGCGGTGACGATCTCGCGCCAGTGCCGCGGCCAGGCCGTTCGGAGCCGTTCCAGGAGCCAGCGTGGGAATAGCCAGCGGACCTCGGGGGCAGGATCGGGCGGGTCGAGCAATCGCGCGCGTTCGCGTTGAAAGCGGCGGAGTAGGGCATTGACCAATGCCGGTGCCCAGGCTTTGCCCATGGTCCGGGCCGCATCCACGGTTGCCGCGATCGCGGCGTGGGGAGGAATCCGAGTATCCGTGAGCTGGTACAGACCGACCAGGATCAGTGCCTCCAGGTCCCGGTCCGCACGCCTGAGCGGCCGGTGCAGCAAGGCACCGGCCAGGGCTTCCTGACGCGGCAGGGTGCGCAGAACCCCGTAGCAGAGCGCCTGGACCAGGGGGCGATCACGCTCATCGTCCAGGTCATCGAGCCCCGCCAGAACAGCGTCGAGGGATCGCCCTTGATCTCGGACCGCGTGCACGGCCAGGGCCGCTGTCACCCGGACTTTGACACCCTGTTTCGACCTGTTTTTCATTTCTTGCGTTTTTTCGCAATTTCCGATTTTTCGCAAACTGATCCCCTATCAACCAATGACCTTTGTTGCACTAACGGACGTAATGGCGTACGCTTAAACGCAGGAGGTTCGGATTATGACCATGCTCAATGCAACAGAGGCCCGTTCCCGGCTGTACAGCCTGATCGACGAAGCTGCGACTACCCATCAACCTATTGTCATTACGGGAAAACGAGCCAACGCCGTACTCGTCTCGGAAGCGGATTGGGATGCTATCTCCGAGACCCTTTATCTCCTGTCAGTTCCGGGAATGAGGGAATCGGTCATAGAAGGTATGAACGAACCGCTTTCCGCGTGTACGCAGGAACTGGAATGGTGATCTGGTCTCTGGTCTACACAAAACAGGCTCAGAAAGATGCCAGGAAACTCGCGGCATCCGGGTTGAAGAAAAAAGCTGCGGATTTACTCGCCATCCTGGAGGCCGACCCGTTTCAAAATCCACCACCTTATAAACGATTGGTCGGTGATCTTGCCGGGACCTATTCCCGCAGGATCAACATTCAGCATCGTCTCGTCTATCAAATACCCGAGGAAGAACATATCGTAAAGGTGCTCCGACTCTGGACGCACTATGAATGAAAGCCCATAGGCTGTGGTGAGGCCAGGGATGGCCGAACCGCATCAATGGACGACAGCGAACCGCGTCTTCGGACGGCGGCGTGCCCAACACCGAATGTTGGGCACCTCACCGGGGAACGCTGGTATCTTGGGAGCGCGGGCGTCTCGCCCGCACCTGCGGGCAAGAGGCCATGTCTTGCAGGCAAGACACCCGCGCTCCCGCTCAGTCAAGGGTCTCCCCCTCCACATGGTGGGCGTTGAGAAACGCGGCGGCCGCCATGGGGCGTTTCCCCTGGGGTTGGAGGCGCGTGATGCGCAGCAGGCCATCCCCGGTCGCCACCTCGATGCCGGTCTTGCCGGCCCGGACGATACAGCCCGGCGGCGCTGATCCGGCATCCGCGCCGGATAGCTCACTGCCCCACAGACGCAGGGTGGTTTCGCCGAGCCTGGCCTGGGCCACAGGCCAGGGATCGAAGGCACGGATCATCCGGTCCAGCTCGACGGCTGGGCGGGTCCAGTCGATCCGGGCCTCATCTTTGGTGAGCTTCTCGGCATAGGTCGCCAGGGCGTCGTCCTGAGGTTCAGGCCTCGAGGTACCATCGGCAATGCTGGGCAGTGCCTCCAGCAGGGCGGAGGCCCCCAACGCGGCGAGCTTATCGTGCAGGCTGCCCCCGGTCTCCTTCTCTTCCAGCGGGATGGCCCGTCGCAGGTATAAGGGGCCGGTGTCCAGACCGGTTTCCATGCCCATGATGGTTACACCGCTCTCCCGGTCACCGGCGAGTATACACCGTGCGATGGGGGCCGCCCCGCGCCAGCGCGGCAGCAGGGATGCGTGTACGTTGACACAGCCCAACCGCGGGAGCTCGAGCACCGGCGACGGCAGCAGACGGCCGTAGGCGACCACCACCATAAGATCGACCTCGTGTCGGCGCAGGGACCGGACGACCTTGGGATCGCGTAGGGTAGGGGGCTGGAAGACCGGCAGCCCGGCGGTCGTCGCCGTCTCCTTGACCGGACCGGCGGTGAGTCTGCGACCACGGCCGGCGGGACGGTCGGGCTGGGTATAGACTGCCCTGATGTCCTGTCCCGCGTCGATCAAGGCGCGTAGGGTCGGGACCGAGAATGCAGGGGTTCCGGCGAAGACGATCTTGAGCGGTGCCGTCATTGTCTCCTGTAATGTGTAACCCCACGCAAAGTGTCAGATGGTCCTACGTCGAGGGGCGGGGGGAGGACGCTGTTGCCGTTGGTCCTTTTCCAGCTTCTTGCGGATCCGTTGGCGCTTGAGGGGGGAGAGATAATCCACGAAGAGCTTGCCGTCGAGGTGGTCGATTTCGTGTTGGAGGCAGACCGCCAGCAGGCCGTCTGCCTCCAGTTCGAGAGGCGCGCCGTCGCGATCCAGGGCACGCACCCTGACGGTCTCGGCGCGGCCGACGACCTGCTCGTAGAATCCCGGCACGGACAGGCAGCCCTCTTCTATCTCCTGTCGACCCCGGTGCCCGAGGAGCTCCGGATTGATCAGGCATAGTGGAGAATCGTGCTGTTCGGAAACGTCCGCGACGACAATCCGTAACGGGATGTTCACCTGAATAGCCGCCAAGCCGATTCCCGGCGCCTGATACATGGTCTCGAACATGGCATCGACGGTCCGTCGGATCTCGCCGTTCACCACAGGTACCGGCTTGGCCTTGTTGCGCAGCTGCGGATCCGGAAAGGTCAGGATTTCGAGGGTGCTCATCGTATGCTGTTCCAGAGTGCCCGAGCGCAAGGTGTGGTAAGGAGTATACCACCGACGGCATCGTTATTTGTCCGCACGGACTTCGCGTTGAGTGTAGGTTGCGTTAGCCGCATGGGAAAATGCCTTTGGGGGAACGGCATCGAGCGCGGCGTAACGCAACACGACGCCTTCTCAGGCCGCACCAAATAATGCCGGACAGCGCTATTGCACCCGTCTAGCGGGTTGGAGGTGGGAATGAACCAAATCAAGATCAGTGTGTTGAAGCCTGATGCGGCGTTGCGCGCGTTCGCCGGGACCTGGCCGGTAGCCAGGACTTATAATCCCGTAATCGCGATGGTAATTTATCGAGTAATTCCTCCGCCGTAAGCCAACAGCTTCAGCGTACCGTCGGAGGTGAATCTGGCGAGGGCCGTACCGAGCGTTCATCGAACCCGTGAGTGCTCTAGGCCGCAGCGTGGGAACCGGGTAGGAAACTCGTTCTTGACTCAGTATCCATTCTAAAGTGATAGTGCGGAGGTTGGGGTGAGGAATCAACCCTCGGTGTCTTGCTTCCACCGCACCTGAGCACCCATGCATCACTCACTTGTCGTCTCTTTCGCCCGACCGGTCATGACTTGCGCAAGCGTTCTTTCCGGTCGTTGCAGGTCCGTGCTGAAGGGGCCGGATCCCGCCGGAGCCGGGGCCTTGTCTTCCACCACCGGAGAACGCCTACGGGCCTGGCTGATCCTGGGGCGCATTCGCGGCGTCGGACCGCAGCTGGTGGATGCCGTCCTGGATCCCCCAGAAGCCGTGGCTGACGCCGATCTGGCCTGGGCCGAACTCGCTGCCCGCGGGCTGACCATCGCTAGTGGTCCGGCGATCGTAATCAATGGTGCCGCCCACGCCGGTGCCTTGGAAGGCGGGCGCACGGTAGCGGTGCTCGGGACCGGGCCGGATCGTGTCTACCCGGCGGCCCATCGGGATTTGGCGCGGCGGATTGATCAGCGAAGAGTGGCTCTCTGATCACTGCCCGCTATGCCGTCGAGCAGGGGCGGGAGGTCTTTGCCATCCCCGGATCGATTCACAACCCCATACGCCGTACCTCCACACGCAACCTCGACCCTCGATACCCCATGTGGGTGCACTAGAAATGCGGATCTACGTTACTTTACATAATATACATTATGCGCAATTATGTGCGGTCGTTTCATTCAACTCGGACCCGTCGCCGTCTACGTCGCGATGTTCGACATCGAAGGTCGGCATGACGTCCTGGCACGCCGTTACAACGTCGCACCGACCCAATCGGTGACGGCGTGTCGGGAGCAAAACGGCCGTCGCGAGCTCCAGCCGTTGCGTTGGGGCTTGGTGCCACAATGGTCCAAGGGACCGGACAGCCGTTACCGCATGATCAACGCCCGGGCTGATACCGTGCACCGGAAGCCAGCCTACCGCGGTCCCTTCCGTTCTCGCCGGTGTCTGATTCCCGCCGAGGCCTTCTACGAGTGGAGGCCTGGATCTGGCGGCAAGCAACCCTACGCGATCCGCATGAAGTCCCGAGCGCCGTTCGCCTTCGCCGGCCTGTGGGACAGCTGGACGGCGCCGGACGGCGCGCCGCTGGAGACCTGCGCCCTCATCGTGACCGACGCAAACGCGCTGCTGCGGCCGATCCATGACCGGATGCCGGTGATCCTGGCGCTGGAGCTCTGGGACCGGTGGCTGGATTCCGGCTTCAGGGACATCGAGGCGCTACGCGGGATGCTGGCGCCGTATGACGCGGCGGAGATGGAGGCGTTTCAGGTGTCGAGGCGAGTGAACTCACCGGCGAACGATGGAGCGGAGCTGCTGGAGACAATGGATACCGGATGACTTATCGGACAGGATTTGCAGGATTACACAGGATTGACAAGATTCTTGTCGTTCCTGAATTTCCTACGCCTTAATCCTGAAAATTTAGCGAGGCTTCGCCCGAGCTCAATCCAATCAACCTCTCCGGAAAAACGCCGGGGAACAGATAGGCCACCGCATGCATCGGCAGACCTGTGCGCACAGGACCTTTTGGGGAATCCGATTGCAGGAGCCCCTCCTTTATCAGACTACCGACGATATCCCGTCCCGCGCGGTCCGAGTATCCCGAGACTTCATGGGCCTTCCGGGTAGAGCCCCGGCGGCGCGCAGTCTTACGTAGGCCCCGATACGCTGGTGAAGATTATCCGTCGCGAGTAATTCCCCCATAAAACGTGCCTGGTCGACACGGGCCACAGCCCATATCCCTTCAGTCCCACGGCATGGAAATAGGTATCGGTGAACAACCTGGTTACACCGGTCGTGGAGCCCAGCACAGGAACTCGGCATCACAGAATTGGAGCTTCGGTTCGTGCGCAAACCGCTTTCCCATATCCTCCTGGATTTCGATGTGGACCCGGCTTTCCAACTGGAGGGCGCGCTTGGCGGGGTCTGCGGAGTAGTCCTCCCGCATCGCTCGTTCGATATCGGCCGGATGGGTGTTGTGGCCTTCGATAAGATTGGAATAGTAGCTATTGATCGACCGGAAGAGCGTACGCAGGGTCCGCTCGGTATGGGATGAAGGCTACCCGCCGTCCGCGCAGATTCCGCCACCAGGTCCAGGGCCAGATCGGCCAACTCCGAGTCGGCGGCGGGAAGCAGGGGTTCCATTCGCCTGAGCAACCTTTTTTGCCGATTATTTTTCCGATTTCCTCGACGGGACTTATTCACTGCCGACACCGGAGTCCGGGGTCCACTCGATTCCCGGCACGCTCACCCTTGAACATGACGACCTTCAGATAGTCCTCCGTGGCCTGGAACTCTGGTTCCACCCCGTTCTGTTCCTTGAGGAGTGGAATGATCTTATTGCGCACGCCCATGCCCCGCGCATCCACGTAGCCGTAGTCGCGCAGGACCTCGACGATCAAGTGATTACGCGGAGAACGCCGGCCGGCAATCATCTTCTCGACAGTCATCGAGTTCTGCAACGCGCCGGGGCTCAGGACCTCGAGACGATCCTTATAGCTCACGACCTCAATCTCTTCGTAGCGCGTCCAGTCACGGTGGGCAAGCGCGTTCACGATCGCCTCGCGTAACGCCGCCACGGGATACAACCAACGTCGCTCCCGGCGCATGGATGCACCCACCTCGGCGGCTTCTTCCGAGACGAATGGCCGCATGGCCTCCACCAGGCCTTCGATGACCCCGTTCCCGGCAATTTCACGCCCGCCACCCGCGGCTTGCATCCGAAGCGCGGCCAAGGGCCCATCGATCAGTCTGTCATCCAGCGCCCGGTAGCCCTTGTCCTCGCCGTCAAAGGCCATCCAGCGAATGCCGGACTGAGGAAGCAACCGACGGGGCGCATGGCCGAAAAGAACCAGCCCCGCGATAGTGCACACCGCTGGACCGTCCTCACGCTCGACCATGAAACCTAGGCTACACAATCGCTCACCCCAGACCACCTCGTCTATTGGGAGCTGATTGTCCCCGATGATCGTCGCCAGATAGTCCGTGAGCCGGTCTCGGCTGAGATCATGCAGACTGCTACCGGATACCGGGAGCTGCTCCACGTGCAACATGCCGCCGATCGCATAGAGCCGGGCCTGTTGTTCACGCGTGGCGAGCCGAGAGATACTGCCGACCCGGATATAGATGTCCTCCCGATCATGATGGCGCACGACATAGGGTTTGGTTGTTCCCTGACCGACCGTAATGACCGCAACCCGCAGCCGGTCGTCGACCCGGATCTCTTCGTAGAACGGCAAAATCATGGGATGCACAGTGCGCCCGAACACCGTGTCCATCACCCAGGGCTCGAGCTCATCCCGCCGGATCCCCGTAATCGATCCGTCGTCATCGACCCCCAGCAGGATGCGGCCACCCTGGAAATTGGCGAGCGCTACCACTTCCTTCGCCAACTGCTCGGGGCGCAGGTCGTCGCGCTTGAACTCGACCCCGGAGTTCTCACCATTCGCAATCAGCGCGAGCAGCTCGGATCTAGTCATCTTTGGAAGAACTCACTGAACCCCCGGCGGCACCGGGTTTTTAAGGCATTGGTGTTCCCCCCCCTTCCACGTAGACCTTCAGGTTCACCAGCGATTACCTCCCAGCTCACCTTTACGCCACAACTCCCCGAGGCTGTGGCGCTCCAACCAAGCGGCAAGAAGCGAATATGCCAACATATGCCAAAGCATAGGCTGAACCAGAGGGAAACTATACGATGCACACCGAACGCCATGTTCGATTATTCAAGAACGGTCGGAACCAAGCATTACGGATTCCGCGCGATTTCGAGTTGCCGGGAGACGAGGCCATTATCAGTAAGGAAGGGGATCGACTTATCGTGGAACCCATCGCGCGTCCTTCCTTGCTTGCGGTACTCGCCACGCTTGAACCCTTGAATGAAGATTTTCCGGTGATCGAAGATCTGCCCCCTGCGGACGTTGCATTATGAGATCCCGGTCATTGGAAGGGAAACGGTATCTCCTCGATACCAATATTCTGTCCGATCTCGTTCGCAACCCCAAGGGGCTGATCGCTCAGCGGATCAAGGCCGTCGGCGAGGAGACAATCTGCGCCAGTCTCGTCGTCAGCACGGAGCTTCGCTTCGGCGCGCGCAAGAAAGGATCGAAACGTCTGTCATCACAGATCGAAATGGTGCTGTCGGCACTGGACATTCTTCCATTGGAAGCGCCCGTCGACGAGCATTACGCAGGGTTGCGATTGGCCCTGGAGCGCGCGGGTACACTCATTGGCGGCAACGATATGCTCATCGCCGCCCAGGCTCTGGCCCTCAACCTGATCCTGGTCACCGCAAATGAACGAGAATTCTCCCGCGTACCGGGGCTGTCCGTGGAAAACTGGTTCGGATAAGCCTGTCCAATACCACATATTCCAGCCTCCTCATCCTGCATCCCAAGTCAACCCCATTGCTCGACGCGCAGGCCACTCACCCGGGTAAATTCCCGGACATTATTGGTCACCAGCATGACATCCAGACTCAGGGCATGGGCGGCGATCAGGAGGTCGTTCGAGCCGATGGGACAACCGGCGCCTTATACCCGATGGGCTCCCGTTCCTGGAACTCCGGTTGTTCACGGGAGATGGTGAAATCTTCCGGAAACTCGGCGAGGGCATCGAACATGACCTGCCAGGGGTCGTCCTTGGGCAAGAGCACCACAGCATTGCCCAGGTGCCGGATGACCACCTCGCTACCCCGGAAGCGGCACTTCTTGGGTAGCCGAACGGCCTGACTGCTGCCGTTTACGAAAAGCCTTGCTGTTTCCATAGCCTGTACCCTAATGATATATATACCCTAAGTATATATTTTCTGCGCCTGAAGTAAGGTGAAATTTTCCCGGCCAGGGCGAGCGCATATGGGTGGCCGGTATGGTGCGGGCGTTCTTGCGCAACCGGGTGTTCACGGTGTGTGATCGGTATGCCGAGGATTCATGGTAGGATATGGACCCGATCATAGGTCAATGCCATTAAGTTAGCTGCCGACTGCTTGTCGTGGTGGGTCGGAATAGAAAAGAGAAAACGACGAATCGCGCGAATCCTCACGAATGGATTCGCGCGATTCGTCGTTTTTTTCTTACCTTGCCGACCGGTAACGCTTAATAACTTAATGACATTGAGGCACAATCGGCACCAACCGGCAGAACAACATTGAATTAAACGATCAGGGGCAAATTTTAGTGTAATACTAGTGGGGACCTTGAAAAATCCGGGGCTTCCTTGTTCTGCAAAGACACCTTGAATTTTTCAAGGTGCCCGAATAAGATCGCTTTTTTCTGGGAAGTGAATTCGTGTCCATTCGTGGTTCTTATCGTTCAGGCGGATTTCAACCTGCCGGCGATGTCCGATTTGGCCTGGGCCAGGATGGAGTCGCGATTGATGCCGTCCAGGATATCGCGGATGACGAGTTTGGGTCCCGCCTCGCCCCAGGATTTGCCGTGGGCCAGATAGACCTCGGCCGCCTGTCCCACCACATAGGTGGCATAGTAGGCGATGGCGCCTTGGGCGGTGCCGGTCACCAGGGTGGAGAGGCCGCCGGTACCTAGCTTGAGGGCGGAGGACAGGAGGTTGATGCCCCACACGGTCCCCATCAACAAGGCCATCTGGGTGGCGATGGTCTTGACCAGGGTCCCGGCCTCGGCCCTCGAGAGCGCCAGTCCGTAGAGCCTGGACAGGTGTACCACCATCCCCGCGTCGACGACGGCGGCGGCCAAGAGGTCCACCACCGGAATGGGATTGAGCGCCACCGAAACGCCTTTGGTGATGCAGTAGGTCCGAATCAGCCTGGCCCCCAGCCCGCGCTTGACCTCCAGGATGCGTTTCCCCACCTTGTCGCTCAGGTTCCCGGCGAAGAGCGAGGCATTGAGCGCCGCCAGGGTCTCCCCTTCCGCTTCCAGGAGCTCCCACAGGCGTTGCTTCAGGGCTGCCATGTCCGGCTCGCTGCGGCGTAGGGTCTCGGTCTCCCTGCCGTCCGTATCCACCAGGATGACCGGATGCTCCGCGGGTCTGGCGCTGATGCGGACGATGTTCCCAGGCTCGATATAGCCCTGGGTGTGCAGCCGCAGGGAGGCCAGGATCTGGTCCCGCTCATCCCTGGTATAGCGGTCGATCTTGTTGAATACCAGGACGATGGGGCGCTGGTCTCCCACCAGGATCCGCAGGGCCCGGATCTCGGTCTCCGTAAGATCCCCGTCCACCACGAAGAGCACCAGATCCGAGCGGGCGGCCACCTCATGGGCGAGGCGCTCGCGCTCGTCCCCCCGGACCTCGTTCAGGCCCGGGGTGTCGACCAGGTAGACGCCGCCGGTATGGTATTCCTCCCATCGACCCATGGCGCTGGCCTTGGTTTCGCCGTGCAGGGGACTGGTGCTGAAACGCTCCTCGCCGAGCAGGGCGTTGAGGAGCGCGGATTTACCGACACTCACGCGGCCGAAGACGGCGATATGGATATGGCCTTGCTCCAGCTTTTCGAGCATGGCCTCCACCTGGCGGTAGTCTTCGACCAGGGACGCGCGTACCTCCGGGGGGATGCGCTGATCCTGTACCAGCTCGCGCAGGCTCTCCCGCGCCAGATCCAGATGGCTCCGGTCAGCCATCGGCTCGTGGTTGCTCCGCGTGGGGTTCTTTACGGATGTCCAAGGCAAGTCGTGCAAAACGCCTTGCACGTGCTTCCAGATCTTCACTCAGGCCCTCCTCAAAGACTTGTGCCGCCTGGGCTGGCCGCAGGGCGCCCCGGGATTCCAGTGACCGGGCCACCGCTTTCCCGAGGGCGTCGAAGATCATGCCGTAGGCCGCGGCATGGGTGATACCGCCGACCAGGGTGCCGAGACCGGGGAAGGCCTTGAGGGCATTCCCGGCCACGGCCAGCATGATGGTACTGCTGCGGGCGACCCGTTGCTGCACCAGCTCCAGCAGCAGGTCCGTGTCCATGCGCCGCACCGGGACCTCATATAGATTGGCCAGTTCCTTGATCATGCTCACCCCGAGATAGCCCTGGATCACCAGATCGGAGCCGGGGGTGATGGCGGCCATGGCGCCGACCATGGCCTTGCGGGAATAGCTGCGAGTGAGCTCCTCGGCGCGCCCGCGGTGATGGGCCAGCTCCGCCTCGTCGAGTCGCTGGGCCGCCAGCACGAAGACGCTGGTGTCGCGCAGTTTCTCCAGGACCTCCGGGTCCTCGTCCAGGTGGCGCTGCAGGGCCGTGCGCAGCGCATCCACCCGCGGCGGCATCTCCCGCACTACCCGTTCCTCGCGCCCGTCCGGCAATACCCGCAGGACCTCGCGCCTGCCTTCGGCCTGCACGGCCACCAGGTCCACCCGGCTCCCCTCCTCTCCCCTCCCCTCGCCCCCATGCGCCTGCAACCGCTCCCGCAGACGTGCCAGGAGCAGCTCGAGCTCCGACTCCCGGTAGCGATCGGTCTTGTTCAGGGCGGCGATAATCGGCTTGCCCAGTACCAGCAAGGCGCTCAGATCCGTGAACTGGGTCCGGCTCAGATCCCCGTCGCAGACATAGACTACCAGGTGGGCGCGCATCGCCTCCGCCCGCGCGGTCTCGTCCAAGCCCGCCCCCACCTCGTTGGTGCCCGGCATATCGGTAAGCACCAGCTCATCACCGCTGCTGCTGCGCCAATTGTAGGTGGCGACCTCCCGGGTGGTGCCGCCGGTGGCGCTGACGGCGGGTTTCGCCTCTGGCAACAGGGCCTTGATCAGCGAAGACTTGCCGCTACTGATCTCGCCGAAGAAGCTGACCTGGATCCGACCGGCCGCCTTGCGCTGCTTGAGCAGCGCCAGCTCGCGGCGCACCGCCGCGATGTCCATGCCCGCCGCCTCTCCCCGCTCCAGGCGTTGCTCCAGTTCCTCCCGATCCACCCGCGGCGGCGCCTGGGGCCGCGCTTCCCGTGCCTGGCGTCCGAGTCGGGGCCGTAACAGGCGCCACAGGGCGACCCCCCCTACCCCACTGATGGCGAGAAAGCCGGCGACGTAGAGCGAGAAGAACCAGGTCGGGCCCTCCCGCAGGCGCGTCCAGACATCGAACGCCGTATCCGTCAGGATCAGCAGCGCCCACAGCAGGAGCAAGGTCAAGAGCACCACCGCCAGGGCGAGCCCGACCCGAATGAGCTTGGACGGTTGGAGGTTGTGAGGCATCAAGGCACCGGGATCATAGGAGCGATGACCCGGATTATACTCGTAGCGGACAAAGCCTTGCATGGAACCCCGCTCATACCCAGGGCTGGCCTGTATAAACCTCGGGTCTCGGGTAGTGGTTCAGTTTGCGAAAAATCGGAAATTGCGAAAAAACGCAAGGACACCAAGAAAGAAAAAGAATCTTTGCGTCTTGGCGTTAAATGGGCCGGAAAGTGAGCGGCCAAGCATAAAGTTTTCAAACTGAGCCACTGCCGGGTCTCGGCACTTCCTTGAAAATAGCCCAATCCTCATGCTACGCTTACTTGCCCTTGGATGTTCATGGTGGGTGATTGCTATACTCAAAGCGTGATGATGTCGGACTTGTCAATCGCCGTCGCCCCGCGGCTCGGCTTCCTTACCGCTCCCCTCTATTCCCTCCTCGGCCAGCAGGCGTAAGACCTCCCTCGCTTGCAATAGAGGATAGCTCCTCCTCGGTATATAATCACACAGGACCTGACAGCTACGGACCGCCGTCCCCTTCGATCAGTCTGGAATCCATAAAGAGCCTAAATTTAACCACTACCAAGCAGTGATCTTCATTTGCGTTCATTCGCGTTCATTTGCGGCTAATGCTTCCGTGAAGATCCTCACGAATGGATTCGCGCCGATTTGCGCGATTCGTAGTTTTCTCTTTCGTATTCCGACCCACCACGACAAGCGGCCTACAGCTCGCTTGATGGCATTGCTGTTAAAACACCAAAATCAGAATTACGGCACCCAGTAAGACCCGATACAGAACAAACGGAAACATACTGATCTTCTCGATGAAACCGAGAAAGAAATGGATGGTGAGATAGGCGACCGCAAAGGACAAAAAGGCACCCAGCCACAGGGCGGTCCAGTCCGCGGGGGCGGGCGATCGGATAAGCTGGAGGGTCTCCAGACCGCCGGCCATGAGGATAGCGGGGATCGCAAGCAGGAAGGAGAAGCGGGAGGCGGCCCTGCGGGTCAGGCCCAGGATAAGCCCCGCGGTAATAGTAATGCCGGAGCGGGAAGTTCCGGGAATAATAGCGATGGCCTGGAACAAGCCGACCAGGAGCGCACCCTTCCAGCCTAAGCCGTACTCGTCCCGGGAGCGACCGCCGCGCATATCCGCCATCCAAAGCACCAGCCCGAAACCGATCGTCGTAGCGGCGATCACCAAGGCGACCAGCCGATCATCCTCCCGCAAGACCTCCAACAAAGACTTCAACGGCAGCTCCAGCAGGACCACCGGGATACTTGCTAGGACGAGCATCCAGGCGAGCCCGGCATCCGGGGTCGCCATGCACCGCGCCTTCAGCGAATCCACGCAGGCGACAGCCATAGCAGCGATCTCGCCGCGAAAGTAAAGCATGACCGCAACCAAGGTGCCGAGGTGAACCGCCACATCGAATGCCAAGCCCTGCAATTCATAGCCGAACAGAAGAGGGGTCAGAATCAGATGCCCAGAGCTCGAGATGGGAAGGAACTCGGTAAGCCCCTGGACGATGGATAACAGAACGATCTGAGTGGTTTCCAAGATGCATATTCCAGTGTCAGTTGTCAGAAAGAGTATTCCACAGCTAATCGTCGGCCTCATTAAAAACCGTAGGACCCGTAGGGTGGGCTGTGCCCACCAACACGGCACCTCTGACCATGTCACGTCCCGCCAGATTATAGGCACATTTTTTGAACAGCTGGGTCTGTTTTTGGGACCAGTTTTTCATCGCCTGAAGGGGAGGACTGTGGCCCAGTGCTTTCTGCGGGATGTGCTGATTGTAGACCTTAAC
>Ga0209453_1000027_pt1 | contig 18514 bp, 16 predicted proteins | sample WorMetulBAHAMAS1_FD_187397 | JGI IMG/M metagenome (GOLD analysis project Ga0209453, IMG submission 187397) | Marine gutless worms symbiont microbial communities from Max Planck institute for Marine Microbiology, Germany - Olavius ullae BAHAMAS.1... | ecosystem: Host-associated > Annelida >...
TTTATTGTCCCAGCACGCTAGTCCAAAACTATGCCCTTTAGTGCAAGGCTTTAGCTGCTACACAGGTATGCTACAATTAGCTAATGAGTGATCAAAGACGCGGTAGTCATACGGTTAGCATTTTGCTGGTCCATATTGTATGGGTCACTAAATATCGTTACCCGGTATTAAAAGGAAATATTCAAAAGCGATGCCGAGAACTTATCATTCAGGTATGTGATGCGGAAGATGTTCATATTCTGAAAGGAGTCGTAAGCAAGGATCATATACATATGCATGTTGAATATCCGCCGAGGTTATCAATAAGCGATTTTGTAAAGCGGGTTAAAGTAAGGTCATCACGTCTTCTTCAAAGCGAATTCCCAGAGCTGAAAAAACGATATTGGGGAAAGCATTTTTGGGCGACTAGGGTATGGTGCCTGGACAACAGGGAATGTAACGGACGAAATGGTTCAAGAATACTTGGAGCATCACCGTCACCCATCCAATATGGATACAGGAAACATTATCCTGGAATGATTTAGGACTTTCAGTCCAGGGGGCAACCTATGCACTGAAAGTGCATAGTGGTTGAGTTCGCTTTCCCGATTTTGCGGAAACGAAGTGCGTCCAACATGCCCGAACTGCCGGAGGTAGAGACCATCTTGCGCGGGATCGCCCCTCGCCTGCGTGGGATCTGCATCGACCACCTGTTGGTGCGGGAACGCCGCCTCCGCTGGCCGGTGCCCGTGGATACCGAGTGGCAGGTCTGCGGCCAGCGCATCCTGGAACTGCGGCGCCGGGGCAAGTATCTGTTGCTGGAGCTGGAGCGCGGAACCATCCTGATCCATCTGGGGATGTCCGGTAGCCTGCGGGTGCTGGCGTCCGATATCCCACCCGCGAAGCACGATCACTTGGATCTATGTCTCCAAGGGAATAAGTGTTTGCGTCTGCGTGATCCGCGTCGCTTCGGGGTCTTTCTGTGGACGCCCGAGCCACCCGCGGACCATCCCCTGCTCGCGCACCTGGGACCCGAACCGCTGGAGTCCGGCTTCGACGGCGACTACCTCTACGGGCGCGCCCGCGCCAGGCGGTGCGCGGTCAAACCCTTTATCATGGATGCCGGTCTGGTGGTGGGTGTGGGTAATATCTACGCCAACGAATCCCTGTTTCGCGCGGGGATCCACCCGGCGCGCCCTTGCAATCGAATCGGCCGCGACCGCTATTGGCGGCTGGCGGCGGCGATCCGAGCGGTGCTCACGAGCGCCATTGAGCAGGGCGGCACCACCCTGCGGGATTTCGTGCAGGAAGACGGCGGTCCGGGCTATTTCGCCCTGTCCCTGCAGGTCTATGGCCGCGCGGGGGAGCCCTGCCCCGGATGTGGCGCGCCCATCCGCCAGCGCCGGATCGGACAAAGATCCAGCTTCTATTGCCCAGGCTGCCAGAAGTAAAGCTAGGGGCTGCTGACACTTGACCATTCATGAGTGGCACGTATGCCCCGGAAGATGAAAAACCAGTAACGCAATGGCGCCAAGACGCAAGGATGCAAAGATCACTGGGGTTCTTCTTTGCGTCTTGGCGTCCTTGCATTATTTTCTTATCGATTGAAAGAGCATCTTTACTATACTAGGGGACCTTGAAAAATCCCATGTCAATACTTTTCATGGTGATGCTCATAAATCGCGCTTTTCGAATGCCTTGATTATCATGGGGTTACGCACACGGACATAATGGGGCTTCCTTGTTCTGCAAAGACACCTTGAATTTTTCAAGGTGCCCACTAATCTAGGCTCTTTATGGATTCCAGACTGATCGAAGGGGACGGCGGTCCGTAGCACTCTGACCGATGACAGAACAGGCAGTCTTTTCTCAACAACAACAGTAAGTTATACGACGCCCCTCTGGCTTGCTGAGAAGGCGAATTTGCGCAAAATATCCTACCAGTCTGGAATCCATAAAGAGCCTTCTCCTTTAGAGTTGTACCCGATGTGAATCCTTATAAATCAATCAGTTACATTTGAATATGAAGCCGGTACGGTAGTCACTAACCAGGAAACAAAGGGTCAGACGTCAAATTATTATCCTAACATATTGATTTTTAATCACGTTACAAAGGGTACAGCTCTATTTCTCTGCACAAATCTGCGTAATCCGTGGATAGAAAGCCATTTTCCCATGCTCAATCGGTGACGCTTGCACTTAATGGCATTGGGTTCAAAGGAGGCCCTGGCCTGGGAGCGGCGGCGTCTGATCAGTCATGCTCGGAGTAGCCCATGCACAGCGTCGAAGATACGGAACCGGCCTATCTGCGGGCATTCAGGGGTAGCTTTACCGCCGCCCTGCGTTGGCATCAGCTCGATGCCCTCTGGGAGCGGGTCCGCGCGGGTGCGGGAGACGGTTGGTATCTCTATGCGGTGGGGGAGGAGCCGCCCGGTGAACCCGCGGACGCCGCCCGCGTCGAGACCTTTGTGACCGAGCTGGACAGGCTGCTGCGCGAGGAGCACCAGGAGGATTATTGCGGGATCGTCTATGCCGACGATCTACAGGTGCCCGGCTTCATCAAGATCTATGATCCGAACAATCTCGGGGTTGCCTGCGGCTACAACGACAACCCACCACTGCCCAGCTGGATCATGAGCCGGATTCCCCCCGTCGATCTGCCGGCGACCCAGGTGCCTGCCAAAGGGCGCAGGCGCTGGTGGCGACAGCGCTTTTCGTGAACGTATGGCCTGCGTTTCGATGCCTGCCGATTCGGCGCGCTGGTGCCCATTGACCCGCCGTGTTCCATTGCCTATGGTGCGCCCTGTGGATTCCCTGTTTTTCCGCAGGCAGCGAGCAACCGATCATGAATAGGCGGATTATCGATACCGACCGCGCCCCGCAGGCCATCGGCACCTATTCCCAGGCCGTGCGGGTGAGCGAGACGCTCTACCTCTCGGGTCAGATTCCCCTGGTCCCCGAGACCATGGCGCTGGTGCAAGGCGATGTCCAGGCCCAAATCCGCCGGGTCTTCGACAACCTGGAGGCGGTGGCCGTAGCCGCCGGGGGAAGTCTGGCGGATCTGGTCAAGCTCACGGTCTTCCTGACGGATTTGGCAGACTTTCCCTCGGTCAACCAGGTGATGGCCGAGTATTGCAGTGAGCCCTATCCGGCGCGGGCAGTGGTCGGTGTCAGCGCCCTGCCCAAGGGGGCGGTGGTGGAAATAGACGCGGTCATGGTACTTCCTGAGGCTTGAGAGGGCGTTCTCATGAGGCAACTCATCACAACTTTTATCGCCTGGGCCCTGGTTGCAAGTCTGCTTGCCGCCTGTGGTTCCGGCCCCGAAAAGAAGGCCGAGGATGTCTCGTCTCAGCGGGTGCGGACGACCAGCCGCGTGTGGACCGCGCCACCTGAGACGCGGCGGGCTAGGTCGACAGCCGAGAGGGTGTCTCCCCCTAGTCGTCCGGCCTCTCCGGTGATTACACGGACTATCCCGCCGCGGCGCGGTTGATCGACAAACTGGTGCGGGAGAAGGGCTTCAAACGGGCCTATCTGGAACGGATCCTCTCCTCGCGCGGATCAAGCGGCAGCAGTGGATTCTCAATTTCGTCAATCGCCCCAAGGCCAAGCGATCGACGCGACCGACCGGGGCCTGGACCCGTTATCGCGCCAAGTTCCTCACCCCGGACAACATCTCGCAAGGGATCGGCTTTTGGCGCCGTACGACAAGGTGCTCCGACGTGCCCAGGCCCAATACGGCATGCCGCCCGAGTATGTGGTCGCCATCATCGGTGTCGAGACCCGCTACGGCGGCTATCTGGGAAAACACCGGGTGATCGATGCCCTGGCGACCCTGGCCTCCGATTATCCGCGCCGATCCAAATTCTTCACGGGCGAGCTCGAGTCCTTCCTGATCATGGCCCGCGACGAGGGCTGGACCCCTTCGCGCCCAAGGGCTCCTACGCCGGTGCCATGGGACTGGGCCAGTTCGTGCCCTCGAGCTTTCACCGCTGGGAGGTGGACTTCGACGGCAATGGTAGACGCGATCTGTGGAACTCGATAGATGCCATCGGCAGCGTCGCTAACTACTTCAGCTCCCACGGGTGGCGCAGGGGGGAGCCCGTCGCGGTGCGCGCGTCCGTGAGCGACACGGGTGTCGGGGCGATGAAGACGGGCTTCGATACCAGCTATAGCGGCGCGGCCCTGCAGCGGCACGGAATCGTCGTGCCTGCCGGACTCGACGGCAGGGAGCGGGTCAGTCTGCTCAAATTGGATGGCATCGACGGTTACGAGTACTGGCTCGGGCTGAAGAACTTCTACGTGATTACGCGCTACAACCACAGCAGCTACTACGCTATGGCGGTGCACCAGTTGGCGCGCGCCTTGCGATCACGGCGGGGTTCCGGCAGATCCGTTTTGGCCCGAGCGCGGGTATCTGACTGGAATCCCTAGCAAGTGGACGTTTCATTCGTGGTTCGCTTATGGAAACAGTCGGTTCGAGTTGAATGTCAACAGGCCCCAGTACCCCGTTTCACATGATTTTGTGGTGCGGTTGGGTGAGCCTTGACGGTAGAGACGTGCTATTCCCCGCTGATGGTCACTGTCACTCGACGGCGCTGGGCATGGATGCGGTGCTCATAGAGATAGATTCCCTGCCAGGTCCCGAGGGCACAGCGCCCCGCGCTTACCGGCAGGGTGAGGTCCATCTTGGTGAGGATGGCGCGTACATGGGCCGGCATGTCGTCCGGTCCCTCTTGGGTGTGGTCGAATAACGGATCGCCGTCCGGGACCAAGCGGGCCATGAAGGCCTCCAAGTCACGCCGGACCATGGAATCGGCGTTCTCGCACAGGATCAGCGAGGCGCTGGTGTGGTGCACGAAGACATGGCAGATGCCCGTCACCAAGCCGCTTTCACGCACGGCTTTCTCTACATCCCCGGTAATATCATAGGTGCCTCGTCCACGGGTAGCGATGGTAAGGTGCTGCTGAGCGATCATGCGTCGGTTTCCTCCGGTCGTTCGGTCCGGCACCAGGGGCTGTTGACATAATCCTCGTGCCAACCGCTAATAGGACAAGATTAACAGGAGATCAGGATTAACATGATTGTTTTTCTTAAATAACAATGATAACATCCTGTTAATCCTGTACGATTGTCCGAAACACTCCGCAGCGCGGAGATTCCGCGTATCACGCGAATCCTCACGAATGGATTCGCGCCGATTCGCGCGATTCGTCGTTTTCTCTTCTTCACGGCATCTTCTGTTAATCTTGGGCTCCCTGCGCGAGGCCCTACGCAGGACCCGACGGGAGCGCGGTACCGCTGTCCGGCCGAACCTGGGCCGGACCCTGCTCCGGGGTCCATGCCGGGCCTTCCTTCCATCAGTCGAATTTCAACACCGCGGTGTGGGCTATGTCAGAGCCGGACGTCTCCGCCTTTCCCGAAGCTACTACCTTTCCCGAAGCTACCGCCTATCCCGAGGAGGCCGCCTACGGGGCCGAGAACCTGCGGGTACCGCCCCACTCCGTCCAGGCGGAGCAGTCCCTGCTCGGCGGCCTAATGCTGGATAACGAGACCTGGGACAAGATCGCGGACAAGGTGGGGGCGGGTGATTTCTACCGCCGTGAGCACCGCCTGATTTTCGAGGCGATCAGCCGGCTGGTGGAGGCCGATCAGCCCTGCGATGTGGTGACCCTGGCGGAGACCCTGGAGCGCACCGGAAAGCTCGATGACAGCGGCGGTCTCCCCTATCTGGGCTCCCTGGCCAAGGACACCCCGAGCGCGGCCAATGTAGTGGCCTATGCCAGGATCGTGCGCTTCAACTCGGTGCTGCGGCAGCTCATTCATGCGGGCACGGAGATCGCCGACCTGGCCTACAACCCGGGGGATCGTAAGGACAACGAGATCCTCGACGAGGCGGAGCGGCGGGTGTTCGAGATCGCCGAGCAGCTGGCGCGCGGGGGTGGTTTCAAGGAGCTCAAATCGCTCCTGGTCACGGCCATCGACCGCATCGATCGGCTCTACAACAGCGACGAGCAGATTACCGGGCTGGCGACCGGGTTCACGGATTTCGATGAAATGACCTCGGGACTCCAGGACTCGGATTTGATCATCGTCGCCGGCCGCCCCTCGATGGGGAAATGTGTCCAGGCCGACACCGAAATTCTGCTGGAAGACGGCAGCCTGGAGACGATAGAAACCCTCTGTCGTCGAAGGCGCGCGCGTCTCCTGTCGTTGGATAAGCACTGGAAGCTCGGATTGACCTCCCCTGCGGCCTATGTGGACGATGGTGAAAAGCCGGTTTTTCGGGTAACGACGCGCCTGGGGCGATCCATCGAGACCACTGCCACCCACCCCTATCTCACGCCTTCCGGATGGCGGCCACTGGCGGAGTTGGCAGTCGGGCAACGCATCGCGGTTCCGCGGAGATTGCCCGTATTCGGCAACCAGGGTATGGAGGAATGCCGGATAAAGCTGTTGGCGTATCTGCTGGGTGACGGCGCTTTGACCCAATCCACACCCAGGTTCACCAATCTGAACCCACGCATTCGGGCCGATTTTATCGCTGCCGTCGAGTCTTTCGGTGGGGTACGTGCGACCTTGCGGATACGGCGTGACCGGACACCGGATATTTATATCGCCGCGGACAAATCCCGGATCGAGGAAAACCGGCGCCAGTTTGCGGAACGGTTACGTAGCGCACTTGACGCATCATCTTACTTTGATCGCCAATTCGCCTACACCATCGGTGCGTCAGCGGCGAGTGTCTGTAACTGGACCAAAGGCAACACAATTCCGGGAGAACGCCTGTACCGCAAGATCTGCGCCTTTTTCGGTACGGAAGATGGCGCCTGGCTGCCTGCCGGACGCGCCAGTGCGGCCAAGAATGCACCCAACGCCCTCACCCGCTGGCTCGACGACCTGGGTATTTGGGGCCGGGATGCGCACACCAGGCACATCCCGAATTGCGTGTTCCGTCTGCCCCGGACTCAGCTCGCATGCTTCATCAATCGTCTCTTTGCCACCGATGGTTGGGCGAGCCTGCTCGCGAGCGGTCAAGCGCAGCTGGGCTATGCATCTGTCAGCGAGCGCCTGATATGTCAACTACAGCACCTCCTTCTGCGGTTCGGCATCATCGCCAAGTTACGTAACCGGACGGTTACGAACGATAAGAAGCGGTTCACCGCCTACCAACTCGATATCACGAATGCTGAATCCATCCGGGTCTTCGTATCCGAGATCGGGATCTTCGGTAAGGAAGCTGCGATAATGCGAGTAGCCGAGGCGATCACCAAAAAACGCCGTCAGACGAACCGCGATCTGATTCCGGTCGAATTTTGGGACCGGATCGCTGCCGCCAGAGAGGACGAGCCTTGGAGCCACCTCGCCCGACGTGCCGGCTTGGCCGGTGCGAGCAACATCCATGTGGGCCGACGTTCACTCAGCCGGTGGCGGCTTATGGGCCTGGCGAGGGTCTTAGCCCGCATATCTCACCGAGGCGGCTGGCGGCACTTCAGTTTTCGCTTTATCTCAACAAGTTATGGATTATTTCTCAATTGCCATAACGAAAAGAGTGTTATTGCCTCCAGCCTATCACCGCCCTGGCGGTTTCTCGCTTGCGCTCGCTTGCCGTTCGCTCAACCCGTAGGAGTGGCTACGAATTTCACTCACGGCGGCGCGAGCGCGGCTGCGAATTCCACCAGGACGGCAATCCCCGGCGAGATATGCGGGCTAGGGAATCGAGACCTGATGGACCTGGCGGACAGCGACGTCTATTGGGACGAAATCAGGGCCATTCGGTATGTGGGGCATAAACAAGTCTATGATCTCACGATTCCCGAGACGCATAACTTCGTTGCCAATGATATCTGCGTGCACAACACCAGCTTCGCGATGAACATCGCCGAAAATGTGTCGGTAGAGACCCAGCGCCCGGTGGCCGTGTTCAGCATGGAGATGCCGGGGGGGGCGTTGGCCATGCGCATGATGTCGTCGCTGGGCCGGATCGATCAGCACCGGGTACGGACGGGCAAGCTGGAAGAAGACGAATGGCCGCGCCTGACCTCGTCCGTGAACATCCTGTCCAAGACCCGGCTGTTCATCGACGATACGCCGTCCCTGTCGCCGACCGAGGTACGCGCCCGCGCCCGCCGCCTGAAGCGCGAGCACGACGACCTGGCGCTGATCGTCATCGACTACCTGCAGCTGATGCAGGCCCCCGAAGCGCGCGAGAATCGCGTAGCGGAGATCTCGGCCATCTCGCGGTCCTTGAAATCCCTGGCCAAGGAGCTGGGCATCCCGGTGGTCGCCCTGTCCCAGCTCAACCGCAGCCTGGAACAGCGGCCCAACAAGCGGCCCATCATGTCGGACCTGCGGGAATGCGTGAGCGGTGCGACCCGCGTCGTGCTGAAAGACGGTCGCAGGCTGCCGATTCGGGATCTGGTCGGCACCCAGGTGGAAGTCTGGGCGATCGATGACAACGATAAGCTGGTATCGGCCCGTTCCGACCGCATCTGGGCCGTGGGCAACAAGCCCGTATACCTGCTCACGCTGGCCAGCGGCCGGGTGCTGCGGGCAACCGCTGAGCATCGTTTGCGTACCGCTGAGCGCTGGCGCACGGTCGCGCAACTGCGTCCCGGCGATCGACTGGCCCTGGCGCAGAAGCTGCCGGAACCCCCATCCGTGCAAATATGGCCCGCGCAGCAGCTGATCCTGCTGGCCCATCTGATCGGCGACGGCAGTTACGTCACAGGCCAACCGCTGCGCTATACCACCGCGTCGGAGGCCAACAGCCGCATAGTCACCGCATGTGCCCGCTCGTTCGGGGTGCGAATCACCCGCCACCCAGGGCGCGGTGCCTGGCATCAGCTGGTCTTCAGCGGCAACGGCAGTCGCCGGCACCCCAAGGGCATCAACCGCTGGCTACGGGAGCTCGGCATATTCGGCCAGCGCTCCCATGAAAAGCGCATCCCCGATGTCCTGTTCCGGGCGAACGATGCGCAGTTGGCCTTGTTCCTGCGTCACCTTTGGACCACCGACGGGACCATCTCGGTCCGCAAACCGGGACAACGAGGCGGCCATGGGGTTCATCTGAGCACCAATAGCCGCATGCTGGCCGAAGACGTGGCCGCGTTGCTTTTGCGCTTGAATATCGTGGCACGGATCCAGTCGGTCACCAGTTCCCGCTACCGGACCACCTACATGGTATGGGTCCATGGCGCGGAGCAGCAGACCCGCTTTCTGACCAAGGTCGGCGCCTTCGGCCCCCGGAAGGCACCGGCGAGGCGATTGGCGCAGGCACTGAAAGGCATTCGGCCTAACACCAACGTCGATACGCTGCCGCGGGAGCTGTTCGGACAGGTGCGCGAGGTGATGCGCGATCAGGGGATTACCCAACGGCGTATGGCCGATCTGCGCGGCACCGCTTACGGAGGAACAGCACATTTCCGTTTTTCCCCTTCACGGAAGACCCTGTCCCATTACGCCGAGCTGCTCGATGACGATGATCTGCGCCGGCACGCCGCAAGCGACCTCTTCTGGGATGCCCTGGTGTCGATCGAGCCGGCGGGGACGGAAGAAGTCTACGACCTCACAGTGCCTGGTCCCGCCTCCTGGCTGGCGGACGGAATCGTCAGTCACAACTCGGGCGCGATTGAACAGGATGCGGACCTGATCGCCTTCATCTACCGGGACGAGGTCTACAACGAAGACAGCCCCGACAAGGGCATCGCCGAGATCATCATCGCCAAACAGCGCAATGGCCCCATCGGGACCACCCGGCTCACCTTCCTCGGCAAATACACCAAATTCGAGAACTACATCGCCGATGTCTATCAGGATCAAGGGTATTGATCCGAACGCGGATGCTCTCAACTACCGGTAGTATTGAGCCAGTAGAAACCCACTGCCATTAAATTAAGCATCTCGGCAAACAAGAAAAAAACCACGAATCACGCGGATCCTCGCGAATCGATTCGCGTGATTCGTGGTTTTCTCTTCCGCATCCTGATCGATCACGACAAGCAGCCAACAGCTAACTTAATGGCATTGCTCTCGACTGCCGATAACATTGAGAGGCTGTCTGAAAAATCAAGGTGCCTTGTTGTCAAGTCCCGCCAGATTATAGGTACATTTTTTGAACAGCTGGGTCTGTTTTTGGGACCAGTTTTTCATCGCCTGAAGTGGAGGACTGTGGCCCAGTGCTTTCTGCGGGATGTGCTGATTGTAGACCTTAACGTAGCGTTTGATGGTATCGGCGAAGTGCTCGGCGGAGTCGAAGCGGGTGGTGGCTAAGACCTCGGCGATGCGGCCGTTGAAGCGTTCGATCTCGTTGAGATTTTCAAAAAGAATCGAGAGGCACGCCGATTGTTTTACTGGATTCAATTCTATTTCGAACCCCCCGGATACTCGGCCAGCGGCGCTGCTTACAGTAAGGGAAAAATCGATATGGCCGTATTCCTCGATCAGGATGGAGAAAAATACCTCGCCTATGAGTGCAAGCGGCTGAACGTTGTCAACAAGGGGAGCAGAGAATCATTGGCAACGAAGTACGTAAAGGATGGGGTCAAGCGTTTCGTGACAGAACAATATGCGGAGCATCTCCCTACCGGCGCCATGCTCGGCTATGTCATGGATGGTGACATTTCTTTTGCTCAATCCAAAGTGCAGGTGGCACTCGATGCGAACCAGGAAGAAGTCAACATGATCTCGCGGGCCGACTCCCGCCGATCCCATCGCAATTATCCGGCGATTCCGGACCCGGCATCGAAAAGAAACCGTCGCTCATAACATCGAAATTCACTATGGATTACTGTCTTTAACGACATTGAAAAACTATAAAAAAGGGGCAGAGTAAAAGAGGCCAAGCTCAATTAACCTTTTTTCCTATTACGGCACGCCCGAATCTGTGACCCGACCGAACACCGAAACACGCGCCTAACCCGACCTACCACTCGATCAATGAAAACATCACTTGAACACCTGCCGGAGCAGAAACAGCAGTAATTACAAAGAGCTATCGAGATCATTTGAGAAGAAATCGATCTCGATTGCGGCAAAAAAACGGTTTCCACGTGATGCAAACCCATCTACGGGCGGTCATCGATCACTCAGCCCTCCGGCATAACCTCGATCTGGTGCGGCGCCTGGCCCCGGACAGCCGGATATGGGCGGTCGTCAAGGCCAATGGTTACGGGCACGGGATGGTGGCGGTCGCGACCACGTTCGAGGCCGCCGACGGTCTGGCGGTGGCCAGGGTGGGGGAGGGGGTACGCCTGCGCGAGGCGGGGATCACCAAGCCCATCCTGGTCATGGAGGGGTTTCTGTTCGACGATGAGCTCGCCGCCGCCTGCGAGTACGGGCTCGAATCGGCGCTGCACCAGCCCGGACAGGTGGCGCTCCTGGAACGGACCCGAGCGACCAGGCCCCTGCGTATCTGGATCAAGGTGGATACGGGCATGCATCGGCTGGGATTCGATCCCCAGGAGGTACCGAATCTGCTCGCGCGCCTGCATGACGCCCCACAGGTCGCGGGGCCGGTGGGACTCATGACCCATTTGGCCAATGCCGACGACCAGCGCGACCCGCTTACCCGGCTGCAATGCGATCGGTTGCGCGATCTGGACCCCACCGCGCGGTACGACTTGAGCATCGGCAACTCCGCCGGCATCCTCGCCTGTCCCGCTTCCCGGACCCACTGGGTACGCCCCGGTATCGTGCTCTACGGGGCCTCGCCCCTGCTCGGGAGGACCGCCGCCGAGCTGGGGCTACGGCCCGTCATGCGGCTCGAAACCCGGCTCATCGCCGTGCGCGCCCTACGCCGAGGGGATGCCGTGGGCTACGGAGGCAGCTACGTATGCCAACAGGATATGCCGGTCGGGGTGGCGGCCATCGGCTACGGCGACGGCTATCCGCGTCATGCGCCCATAGGAACCCCGGTGCTGGTAGGCGGGCGGCGCGCGCCGCTGGTAGGCCGCGTATCCATGGACATGATCAACATCGATCTGCGGGGACTGCCCGCCGCCGGGGTAGGGGACCCCGTCACCCTGTGGGGCGCGGACCTGCCGGTGGACGAGATCGCGCAGCGGGCGGGCACCATTTCCTACGAGCTCCTGTGCCGGATTACCTCCCGCGTGCGGATGGAACATCGAGAGATGCACCCGACGCCTCATGGGGGCGAACGCCGGTGAATCTTTTCCATTGGAGGAACCACTAAAGGGTGTCGTACAAGATGACACCCGACGTAGCGCAGGCGTCTCGCCTGCATAGTTTGGGGATAGGCCACCCTTTCCGGGTGCTGCAAGTGATTGAAAAAATGGGAAAACAAGGGGTAGCGACGTTTCGTTTCCAGGCTACGACCGTCGGGGCACGACGTGCCGAGCCCCTTTTGCGACACCCTCCTCCGGAGAGGGGGCAGGGGGCAGCCGTAGGGCGGGAAAGACCATGGACGGCCACATCCCGCCGGCGGGACTGACCGTAGGGCGGGTTGTGCCCACCAATTCAGCTACCAGCTACCAGCTACCAGTCGCCGGCTACCGATAGCTGGTAGCTGGTGACTGGTAGCCAGTGACCGGATGAACCCCAAAGACGCATATTGAGCATAGGAAAAATCGGTAATCGAGAGCATCCGTACCCAGTGACCAAACGCGCCACCAAAACCCGTAACGCCTACATCTGCAACGCCTGCGGCGTCAGGCTGCCCAAGTGGAGCGGCCAATGCCCGGACTGCGGGGCCTGGAATCTGGTCGAAGAGGTTCCCGCGCTGCCGGCGCCGGCCGGTCGCGCCGGCTATACCGGGGACCTCGAAGGCGGGAGCGAAGCGATCCTGCTCACCGCCGTGGAGCCCCAGGAACGTGCCCGCCTGGGGAGCGGCATCGCCGAGCTTGACCGGGTACTCGGGGGCGGGCTGGTCCAGGGTTCGGTGGTACTCATCGGCGGCGATCCGGGGATCGGCAAATCCACCCTGCTGCTCCAGGCCTGCGCCGCCTTGGGACAGGGGCATCCGGTGCTCTACGTCTCGGGCGAGGAATCCCCCCAGCAGGTAAGCCTGCAGGCGCGGCGGCTCGGGCTGACGGGGGAGGGGGTGCGCCTGCTGCCGGAGACCTGCGTCGAGCAGGTGCTGGCCAGGGCTGCGGTGGAACGGCCGCGGATCATGGTCGTCGACTCCATCCAGACCCTGCACACGGAGCTGCTCCAATCGGCGCCGGGGTCCGTGTCCCAGGTACGGGAGACAGCGGCCCGGCTGGTGCGCTTCGCCAAGCAGGCGGATACCGCCATCTTCCTGGTCGGGCACGTGACCAAGGAAGGCGCGCTGGCCGGTCCCCGGGTGCTGGAGCATATGGTGGACACCGTACTCTACTTCGAGGGCGAAGGCCCTGGCCCCCTGCGCCTGATCCGATCCATCAAGAACCGCTTCGGCGCCGTCAATGAGCTCGGCGTCTTCGCCATGACCGACCGCGGCCTGCGGGAAGTGTCCAACCCCTCTGCCATCTTCCTGTCGCGCCACGCCGAGTCGGTATCGGGCAGCCTGATCATGGTGACCCGCGAAGGCACCCGGCCCCTCATGGTAGAGGTACAGGCCCTGGTGGACGAAAGCCCGCTCGCCAACCCGCGACGGGTGACCCTGGGCCTGGATCAGAACCGGCTCGCCATGCTGCTGGCGGTGCTGCACCGGCACGGCGGGGTCGCCATGTTCGACCGGGACGTATTCGTCAACGTGGTCGGGGGCGTGCGCATCACAGAGACAGCCGCCGACCTGGCGGTCCTGCTGGCGGTACTCTCCAGCTACCGCGACCGACCCCTGGACGCGGAACTCGCGGTCTTCGGCGAAGTGGGTCTTTCCGGCGAGATCCGACCCGTCCCCAACGGTCCCGACCGACTGCGCGAAGCGGCCAAGCACGGCATCCGCCGGATCGTCGCCCCCGTTGCCAATGTCCCCAAATCGGGTGTCCAGGCGCTGGACATCGTGCGGGTCAAAACCCTGTCCGAGGCCATTGAGGCGGTGTTGGCCTGATGCCTCATGCGCGGTTGCATCTCCTTGAGATTGCGCGGATCCAGCGGACCTTGCTCCTCTTTTTTCTTACTTTGCCGACCGGTAACGCTCAACTCAATGGCATTGCATTGGCAGGCGCGCGTGTTATAACTGCCGGAGGTGAGACGGCCGCAGGCTGGGAGGAAGGCTAATGGCGGAAGGTCAGCACGCCGAAAAGACCTGGGCTTGGCCTGGCAGGTACCCGGGGAATACCACAAGGCCATCGGCTACTACGAGCAGGCCCTGGCGAGCGATCTCAGGACCTACGGGCGAGGACCATCCCGCTTCGCGAGAGACCGCAACAACCTGGGATCGGCCTGGCACGACCTTGGGGAATACCACAAGGCCATTGGCTATTACGAGCAAGCCTTGGTGAGCGATCTTAGGCTGGATCTACGGACACGGGAACCTGCTCTCTACTCTACTTGCGACAAACCCTGAAAACGGCCAAAGAGCGCTGGCCCTTCCGCGGGGTGCCGACCGGGCAAGCTGGGGTGAACGCAGCACCAGCGACGGTTTTCGGGAACTTAGCCGGATTCCACAGGCACCGGGATAGCGGCGCTCTGCCCTGCTGACAGATGATTCCGCATTTTAGGAAAATTCGGCTCAAACGTATCCTTCCCAGTCCTGAGGGGGTCGCAAAAGCCCCTCTCCCGCCGGGAGAGCGCCTGCCCCGAGTGCAGCGAGGGGGGTGAGGGGGTCAAAGGGTGAAGACCGGTGCCTTTTGCGACACCCTCAGTACTCGCGGAGGAAGGTAGATTCCGGAGTGCCACGGGGCGCGCCTTTTATCGCGTTTTCCCCGCCTGACTTTATTCCTAGGCCATTTGGGCTGGTGGGCACAGCCCACCCTACGACTCAATGCTGGGAACGCTCGATCATCTCTCGGGCGTGGTCCAGGGTCTTGCGGGTGATTTCCCGGCCTCCCAACATGCGTGCCACTTCGTCTACGCGTTCCGCCGCGCCCAGTCCTTCGATGGCGGTGTAGGTCTGGCCGTCGCGGGTGAGTTTGCGGACCAGCAGGTGGTTGTGGGCCTGGGCCGCTACCTGGGGCAGGTGGGTGACGCAGAGGACTTGGCGCGCCCCGCCCAGGGTACGCAGCAGGCCGCCGACGATCTCGGCCACGCCGCCGCCGATTCCTACATCGACTTCGTCGAAGACCAGGGTCGGCACTGCGCCGCACTCGGCGGTGGCGACCTGTAGGCCGAGGCTGATCCGGGACAGCTCGCCCCCGGAGGCGACCTTGGCCAGGGGTTGCATGGGCTGGCCGGGGTTGGTGCCGACCAGGAACTCCACCCGGTCGAGTCCCTGGGCGGTGGCCGCTTCCGGCCGGACTCTGGTGACCTCCACCGCGAAGCGTCCGCCGCCCATCCCGAGCCCCTGCATGGCCGAGGTGACTGTCTCGGAAAGCCGTTGCGCGGTCTGGGAGCGGGCGTCGCTGAGCCGTTCGGCGGCGGCGAAAAATGCCGCGCGTGCCTGGTCGCACTCTTCGGCCAGGGTTTCCAGGGCCATGTCGTCGCGCTCCAGGGTGTCCAGCTCCTCGCGCATGGCCTGGAGGGTCTCGGGGATCCGGTCCGGGGGCACCCGGTACTTGCGGGCCAGGTCGTGGACCTGGGTCAGGCGTTGCTCGACCTGTTCCAGGAGCCCTGGGTCCAGGTCCAGCGCGTCCAGGTAGCGGCGCAGGTTGGCCGCTGCTTCCTCGACCTGGATGGCGGCACCTTCCACCAGCTCGCGGGTCGCGGACAGGCGTGCGTCCAGGTCGCTCAGGGTCTCCAGATCGGCGCCAGCATGGCCGAGCTCGGCGTGCAGCGAGGGCTCGCCTTCGTACAGCCGTTGCAGCAGGCGGCCGGTCGTGCCCTGGAGCTCTCCCAGATTGGCGAGCCGTTTCTGTTCCTGGTCCAGATCGCGGATTGCGGCGGCGTCCAGATCCAGGTCCGCGAGCTCTTCCACCTGATAGCGCAACAGCTCCAGGCGCGCGGCCCGATCGGCGCTCTCGGCCCGGAGGCGAGCCAGCCGTTGGTCGTGCTCGCGATAGGTCCGATACAGGTCGGCTACCTGGGCCGCGGGGGTGCCCATGCCGCCGTAATCGTCGAGCAGGTCCCGTTGGTGCGCCGCCCGGAGCAGGGATTGATGGGCGTGCTGGCCGTGGATATCGACCAGGCGTTCGCCCAGACCTTGCAGTTGGGCGCCGGTGGCCGGGTGGCCGTTGATATAGGCCCGGGAGCGCCCTCGACGCATAAGGAGTCTGCGCACTAGGCAGTCGTCGCCCGCGTCCAGGTCCTGGCCGGCGAGCCAGTCCCGTGCCTCGGGGCAGGCCCCCAGGTCGAACCCGGCGATGATCTCCGCTCGTTCGTGGCCGGCGCGCACCAGCTGGGCGTCGGCCTTGTCCCCCAGCACGAGCCCCAGGGCGTCGATGAGGATGGATTTACCCGCCCCTGTCTCGCCGGTGAGCGCCGTCATGCCGGCCGCGAAGTCGAGCTCGATGCCGCTGACGATCGCCAGATCCTTGACCAGGATGTGTGTCAGCATGAGAGGAGATGGGTAGTGGAACCCGCGTTCAGGGTGATTGGCACGGAGGACGTCCCCCCCAACCCAGCTTGGCGCGCAGGAGCTTGTAGTGGTCGTGTCCCTTGAGATGGAGCAGGCGGGCGGGCCATGGGGCCTTGTCGATGAAGACCCGAGCGGGGGATTCGAGCTGCGATGCCGTGAGTCCGTCGCAGGTGACCCTGACCTGGTCCCGATCCTCTTCCCCGATGCGGATTTCGATGTGGCTGTCGCCGGCGACCACCAGCGGCCGGTTGCTCAGGGTGTGGGGGCAGATGGGGACCACCGCCAGCACATCCAGGGCCGGGTGCAGCAGCGGACCGCCCCCGGACAGGGCATAGGCGGTGGAGCCCGTCGGGGTGGCGACGATGATGCCGTCGGAGCGTTGGGCGTTGACGAAGACGCCTCCGATATAGGTCTCGAGCTCGATCACCCGGGCCGGGTTCCAGCGGTGGACCACCACGTCGTTGAGGGCCAGGCAATTGTCCGCCTCTGCCGCTTCGCCGCTGATCCGCGCCTCCAGCATGTGGCGAGCTTCCTCTTCGTACTCGCCGGAGAAGATGCGCTCGATGCTGGTCTCGATCTCTTGCGGCAACACGTCGGCCAGAAAGCCGAGGCGCCCCAGATTGATTCCCACCAGGGGTACCTGGAACTCCGCCATAGTGCGGGCGGCATGGAGCAGGGTGCCGTCGCCGCCGACCACGATCACCAGGGAACAGCACCGGCCCATCTCCCGGAGACCGACGATGTGTTCCTTCGGGGCCGCGACCTTGGCCCCGCTCACGTCGTCGAAGAAGACCTCGCGTCTCCAGCCGCGCAGGCATTTGACCAACCGGTCGAGGGTTTCCCACACCTTGGGGGCCTCGTCCTGCTTGCCGATGATGCCGATGGTCTCGAAGTTGGACCTGTCGGCCCCTGGGACCGCCGACATTGGGTCCGTATGCCGTCCGGAAGACGGCGGTCCCAGCCGGCCTGGGATCGCCGACATCCTGTCGGCTCCTGGGACTACCGATATTTCGTTGGCTCTTCCAGCTATCGGGTAAAACCTGAATGCCGAGTTGCCGGTCCAAATGGTCATCAGTCAATAGGCCTTTATTGGTATCAGGGCACGTAGGGCGGGTAATAAGCGGCCCCTTGCGCGGCTGCGGTCGCCCCCGGTGCGTTGGGGCCGCGCAACCCGCCGACAGGACTTTATTGTTTTAGCACGCTAGTCCAAACCTATGCCCTTTAGTGCAAGGCTTTAGCTGCTACACAGGTATTCTCTCAAGCAATTCATGAGTGGTGGAAGACGTGGTCATCATACCGTCTCTTCACAGCGAATGTCCGGGGCTAAAAAAACGATCCGGGTGAAAACCTGTTCGGATGATCGGATCGGGTGTTGGGACAACAGGAAATGTCAGCTTGCGAATGATTTCGGACTTTCAGTCCAAGAGCAACCTATGCACTTTCAGTGCATAGGTGTTAAGTCCCGCAAGATTATAGACGCATTTTTTGAACAGTTGGGTCTGTTTTTGGGACCAGTTTGGGCATCACTGTAAATGTGTGCAGTTCGTTTCGTTTGGCAACCGCGACCGTCGCCCCCAGCATTTTCCGCACGGCAGCTGCAAAGGGCTGTCCCGTATCGCCATCAACCAACACTTTTTCACCGCTGACAAATTGTCCTGATGTCCAGAGAACGCCGCCAATGCCCCTGCTCGATCGGTGACATCCGCTTGGTCTGCTGCTTGGACTGCTCGAATATAGCTTGTAAGGGCTCAAACTGCTCTCGGCTTATATCACTGGGGTAGGAATCTCTCATCGCTTGTCCTCGGGGTCAAAATCACTTTGACTTAAAGATCGTAAACAGGTTCTTAGACCTCGGCGATGCGGCCGTTGAAGCGTTCGATCATACCATTGGTCTGTGGCGTTCTTGGTTTGGTCAGGCGATGTTCGCTGCGGTTGGCGGTGCAGACGCGATCAAACGCGTGGGCACCCGTGGGCTGGCGCTG